>Ga0208334_100071_pt1 | contig 62597 bp, 50 predicted proteins | sample DeeseametaMP0900_FD_184201 | JGI IMG/M metagenome (GOLD analysis project Ga0208334, IMG submission 184201) | Marine microbial communities from the Deep Indian Ocean - MP0900 (SPAdes) | ecosystem: Environmental > Aquatic > Marine > Oceanic | place: East of Durban, South Africa, South Indian Ocean...
GAAGAGTGGCACAGCTTCCTCGACGACTTCGTCGCCGAGCCAGACATTATCGCCCGCGTCAAGGACCAGCCGCTGCGGTAGAAACCGGGCGCTTACGCCTTCGTTCGCTCTACGGTCATACCGTTGGCATTGTCGGGCTCGGCCATATCGGACAGGCACTTGCGAAACGCTGCGCCGCCATGGGGATGCGCGTGATCGGATACCGGCGCAGCGCTTCGGCGCCGGTGCCCCACGTGGACCATGTCTATTCCGCCCAGGACGAGAACGCTCTCGACGCTTTGCTGGCCGCCTCCGATTACGTCGTTCTGGCATTGCCTTTGACCAATGCAAGCCGCAACCTGATGAACGCCCGAACGCTGGGACTGATGAAACGCAGCGCGTATCTCATCAACATCGCCCGAGGCGACGTGGTCGACGAACCGGCGTTGATCGCCGCCTTGAAAGATGGCCAGATCGCAGGTGCCGGCCTGGATGTCTTCTGTCAGGAACCATTGCCCTCCGACAGCCCGTTCTGGACGTTGAAAAACGTCCTCATCACTCCGCATACGTCACCTCAGGAACCGAATCGGGACAAACGAGCCGTTGATCTGATTCGGGAGAACGTCTCCAGATACCGAACCGGCCAGGTACTCATTAATGAGATGACCCGGGCAGATCTCTTCACACCATGAGTGCCGTTGAAAGCGCGTACTATCGCATGACTATCGGCGGTTTTCAGAGAGATGGTTGTCGGGGATTGAGAAGGCGGCGTAGTGCCTTGGGAGATGGACGTTGCCTGCTGGCGCGGCAGGTCGTTCGTCAACACTAGCTGCGTTGCTTTGGCGCGGAAATCTTCGGTAAGTCGTGTTGCCGCCTGAGTTCTCCTGCGCGGCACGATACGTGGTCATAGGAGCGGCACAATCCCGCGACAATTCCAACCCACCGGGTCACCGGCGCTGGCCCGATGATGCGAAGTCTCGCGCTGTGGCGAATACCTTGGTGTTTTCAAGCATGCCGCTTGATCTTCGCGGCGCCTTCCAAAGTCTGCTATTCCAGTCGTGGCCTTGCAATGCTGCAACCGCAGCGAACGTCCGCAAACCCGAAGATTATCCAGACCTTCTCGAACGCAGCAAGCACCGGTACTTACCTGAAACAAAGGGCATCTGACCCGTTTTCCCAACGTCAATCTCGCAACCTCAGGGTATGTCTGGTCACCACCTTTTCCTACAAAATCAAATTCGTCCGCAGCACGTAAAAAGGAGATGTCGCGGTTGTCGCAAGTCGCAGCGTCTGGTTACGTTGACCTTGCTTTGGGATGCCCTCGGCGCCTCCTAGAAACCCGCATGGAATCCCGCATATCGGATTGGATGAGAGGTTTGGCATTCGATTCCAGCAGATTGATAATACTGATTTTTTCTAGAAACCTGATGTCGACTTGACTCCCTGTCTTTCCGCCATTTACTTCCTGATAGTGCACACTTATCCCGATAGTTCCCCGGCCTGGCCGCGCGTCATTCGATGCCACGCGGGCGACTGGCGCTCACAGGCAATGAGACACCGCAACCACCGGGATCAGCGTCCAGAGCGTGGAGACCAGCGCCACCACGCCCAATCCCAGGCTGATGTGCCGGATCACAGCGTTGCTTTCGGGCCAGACCGAGGCCCGCAGGGCCAGGATCAGCGCGACTTGCAGCAGGATCGCCAGCGCGGCGGCGGCAATCAACAGGCCGCGTCCGGGCAGATTGTCACCGGCCAGCGCCCATCGGCTCGAACACAGCAGGCCTTGCAGCCCGTAGATTGCCGAAAAGCTGGCCAGCCAGAGCGTCAGCGGCAGGGCGATGCGCAGAAGACTGCTCATGTCAGCGCCCCCGGCAGCCCCACTGCCGCCGCGATCACCAGCGAGGTCAGCGCCGTGTAGCGGCTCCAGAGGTGCGACACGCGCTCGGCGCCCCGGGTGGTGGCGGCGGAATGCCCGGCCCGCCGGCGGGCGGCGACCACGGCGATCATCAACAGACAGACGGCATGATGCAGCAGCCCGTATCCCACCAGCACCCAGACCGTGGCGTCATAGGCATGGGCCGAAGGGTCCGGCACCAGGAACAGGGCCGCAATGCCGGCGGCGCCCAGCAAGAGACTGCCCACCGCCACGACCCAGTGCCCCGCTCGCGGCCCGGCAAGCGCCAGGCCGGCGCCGAGCGCCACCAGAAGGAGCAGCGCCGGCCCCGGTTCGGCATAGGCCGGCGGCGGCCAGTTCGGCGCCACGGTCCAGAGGAAGGCATAGCCAAAGAGCAGCGCGCCGAAAAACGTGCCATCGGCCAACAAGAGAAACAGCGACCCCCACCAGCCCGGCGGATCCGCCGCCTCGGCGGCAGTGGCCAGCGACAGCCCGCGCCCGACCGGCAAACGGCCTTCGGGCCGGCGACGTCCGAGGCTCCAGACCCAGATCAGCGCGCAGGTGATGACCCCCACGGCCGAGATCGGCACCAGCCAATAGGTCTTGAGCAGCATGCCGAGAAAGAACAGCCCGGTGATCGCCGCCATCCAGATCGGCAGGAGGGTGTTGCCCGGAAAGACGACGATTTGGCGCGGTTCGGCGCTGGCGACGTCGATCGCCAGCGTCTCGCGGCGGTTGCGGGCGGGATCGCCCAGATAGCCTTCGCCGCGCGCCAGTTGGGCCGGCAGATCGGGCGTGTCATACAGCGGATCGCGTGAGCTCACCTGCGGCAGGCTGGCGAAATTATAGGCCGCCGAAGGGGTCGGCATGGCCCATTCCAGCGTGCCCGCCCCCCAGGGATCGCGCGAGCCGCGGATCGCCACCATGGCGTTGACCACCACGTCAACCAGCACCAGCGCAAAGCCGATCGCCATGACAAAGCCGCTGACCGAAGCGATCAGGTTGATCAGCTCCCAGCCCTGCCCCGGCTCGAAACTGTCGATCCGCCGCCGCATGCCCAGCAGCCCGGCCCAGTGCAACAGCAGAAAGGTGCCGTGAAAGCCCGTGAAGACCAGCCAGAAGGCCGTGGTGCCCAGTTTGAAATACGTCCGCCGGCCGGTGAAATGCGGCATCCAGTAATAAAGCGCGGCGAGCATCGGAAAGACGAAGCCGCCAACCAGCACATAATGCAGATGGGCGACGATGAAATAGGTGTCATGCACCTGCCAGTCGAAGGGCACGATGGCCACCATCACCCCGGTCAGCCCGCCGATCACGAAGGTGGCGAAAAACGCCAGCAGCCAAAGCATCGGCAGATGCAGCCGCGGGCTGCCGGTGGCGAGCGTGCCAATCCAGGCAAAGATCTGCACCGCCGTCGGAACCGCCACCAGCGTCGAGGCGGCGGAAAAGAACGCCAGCCCCATATGCGGAATGCCGGTGGTGAACATGTGATGCACCCAGAGCCCGAAGCTTAGAACCGCCAGCGAGACCGCCGCCGCCACGATCCAGCCGTAGCCCATCAACCTGGTGCGCGCCATCACCGGCAGAATGGTCGAGATCGCCCCGGCCGCGGGCAGAAAGATGATATAGACTTCCGGGTGGCCGAAGAGCCAGAACAGATGCTGCCAGAGCAGCGCATCGCCGCCTGCCGCCACCTGAAAGAACGGCATGCCGAAGGCGCGTTCCAGCTCGAGCAGGATCGAGCCGAGGATCAGCGGCGGAAAGCCGGTCAGGATCATCACCGCCGTCACCAGCGCATACCAGGCAAAGATCGGCATCTGCGACAGCCTCATCCCCGGCGCCCGATAGCGCAGCACGGTGACGGTGATCTCGACCGCCGCCGAGATCGCCGAGATCTCGACGAAGGTGATGCCGATCAGCCAGAAATCCGGGTTGATCCCCGGCGCCCCCAGGGTCGAGGACAGCGGTGGATACATGAACCAGCCGCTGTCGGGCGCGATGCCCGCCAGCAGCGCAAAAATCATCATCGCGCCACCGAAGACATAGCACCAGAAGCCGTAGGCGGTGAGCCGCGGAAACGCCAGGTCACGGGTGCCCAGAAGCTTGGGCAAGAGATAGACGGCGAGCCCCTCGAAAAACGGGATCGCGAAGAGGAACATCATGATCGTCCCGTGCATGGTGAAGATCTGGTTGTAATGCTCCGGTCCGAGAAAGGCCGAGCGCGGCGTTGCCAGCTGCGCCCGGATCAGCATCGCCAGAATGCCGCCGACCACGAAAAAAAACGCCGCTGTGGCAAGGAACATGCGGCCAAGATCGGTGTGGTTGACGGTGGTGAACCAACCTTTCCAGCCGGGATCGGAAGCCCAGATGCGCGTCAGGGCACGGTGGCGGCGCAGCGCGTTCATGGTGTTTCTCCTGTCAGAAAGGCCTGCCAGCCTTGGGCGTCATGGGCGATCACCTCGAACCTATGCGCACGATAGCCCGGCCCGCTGAACTCGGCGCTCACGCCGGCGTAGCGGCCCGGCGCAAAGGCCTCGATCCGCAGCGTGTTGACATGGCCCGGCACCGCGTCGAGCTTGCCGGCCAGCCTGGGCACCCAGAAGGAATGCACCACATCCACCGTGGTGATCGCCACATCAACCGGCCGGCCCGCCGGGATGTGCAGGATGCCCTGCGTCTCGCGCCCCGGCGCATCGTCATAGCCGAAACGCCAGGCCCATTGCCGCGCCTCGGCGGTCACCGAGACGACGTCGGGCGCGGCGCGCGGCAGCAACCGCTCGCCCACCACCAGCCCATAGGCCAGAAGCGCCGCCAGCACCGTCAGCGGAAAGGCCAGCCCCAGCCCGATCACGTAGCGGCGCACATTGGCGGGGCCGGCCGGACGGCGCCAGGCCCAGGCAAACAGCCCGGCCACGAACAGGAAGATCAGCGTTGCGCCGATCAGCAGAACCCACCACAAGGTGGCAATCACCGCGGCCGCCGGCCCGGCCGGATGCACCGTGGACAAGGAATTTTCGCAACCAGACAGCGCCAGCAGCGTTGTCCCGGCAGTTCCCCATCGCAAGAGGACATGCGCATGCCGAAAAAAACCGCCGAAGACAACGTCGACCAGCTGCTCGATCCGATCGCCCAGACGCCGGGCTATGACGACACCGAAACCAATGTCGGCATCTGGGGCCATCCGATCCACGCGATGAGCGTGGCCTTTCCGGTGGCCCTCACCTTCTGCACCTTCGGTGCTGACGCGCTGTACTGGTGGTCGGGCGAGCTGTTCTGGGCGCGCGCCGCTGTCTGGGCCGCCGGCACCGCCTTTCTGTTCGGCCTGGCCGCCGGGGCGACCGGCACCGCCGAATTGCTGCTGGTGCCCGGCATCCGCGCCCGTGCCCCGGCCTGGACGCATTTCGTCATCGCGGTGATGCTGCTGTCGCTGCTGGGGCTGAACTGGGGATATCGGATGCAGGGCTACGAGGCGGCGATCCTGCCCTATGGCATCCTGCTGTCGGGGGTCAACGTGCTGGTGGTGATGGTCACGGGCTGGCATGGCGGGAAACTCGTCTTCGATTATCGTCTGGGCACATCGAAAGGCAGCGGCTGACCGCGCGGCTCTGTCAGCCAGGCGGGCATCGGTATCTCGCCCAGCTCGGGCTTGGCCAGAACCAGCGTCAGGATGACCACGATCAGGGCCACCAGTACCACCGTCGCCCCGACCAGCCGCTTGGGTGTCTTGGGCACGCCGCGGGTTTCGGCCACGGCCACGACGGCATAGCCGACCCAGACGTGAAACCCGACCAGCAGCGCCACCGCCACCAGCTTGGCAAACATCCAGGTGACAAAGACCTCGCGCAGGAAGATCAGCAGCGTGCCCGAGGCAATGGCGATCACGGCCGCCGGGGTGACGCAGAGCGTATAGGCGAAATGCGTCGCCTGCCGCATCCGGGTGTAATCGCTCTGGCCGACGGCCGGATCGTGCCGCGCCAGCATCAGCGGCAGCGCGAAGAGCCCGGCGCACCAGAGCAGCAGCATCGCCAGATGCAGCGCCTTGAGATGCGGGATCACCCCGACCAGCCAGCTCATGCGGCGCCCTGCCCGGCCGTGGCGCGCCAGCTCTGCCGCCCGGCCAGCGCGATCATCGCCAGATAGGGCAGCATCGCCGGCACCCACATGATCAGCCCGCCAAGCTGCTGATCGGCCAACGGCGTTAGCCCCCAGTCGAGCGGCGCCAGCGCATGGGCGGCATAAAGCGGCTCGGGCGCAAAGGTCAGCAGCGCGCCGAGCGCGCCCATCTGCATCAGCCCGGCCAGCGACCAGAGCACCGCCGCGATGCCGCCGCGGCGGCCCAGCACCGCGCGCCAGAACCAGACCGCCGAGCCGAGAAGCGACAGCTGCATCGCCCAATAGACCGCCATGTCGGCCAGCGCGAGGTCGTAGGCCGCCGGCTGATGCCAGCCCCAGAGCACGGCGGTCGAGATCAGGAATGCCAGCCCGGCCGGCATCGCGCGGACCCGCGGCAGGGCCGCGGCCAGAAGCGGCGCGGCGACGGCCACCAGCAGCACGTGATGCACCACCCGCGCCGAAAACAGCGCCACCGAAACCGCACAGAGCGGCGAGACGAAGGCCAGCACCAGCACCATGACCCCGGCCAACCCCGCCGGGCTGCGCCGCAGGGCGAAGCCGAGGATCAGCAGAGCGGCCAGCAGCAGCGGATCGAGATTCCAGGCGGACAGGGCCTGCGCCGGCAGGGGCGCGGCGCCGCAATAGCTTCCCGGTAGAATATCCACAGACATCAACACGTTTGCTCCGGTTCGGGCCAGATCCTGCCGCGCGCATCGCAGAGGCTTCGGGGCATGGGGCAGGGTTTCGGGGGGTCCTGGTCGCTTGCCGCTCAGAAACTATTGCGGAAAGCGGATCGGTCAACAACCGCGCCGGCGGTTCGTTGCCTTCGCGCTCCCGCTCCGCGTTCCGAAAGCGACGCGATGTCGCAAACGAGCCAGACCGCAGGCGCGACTCAGGCAAAGCTCGGGTCACTTGGCGGGAGCGCGCGGATGACTGGCAGGGTTTGCCTACATATCATCACTTGCAGGACCATCGGCGCAGGCCGGGGTCGTGCCGCGCGCGGCAGGCCGGGCCGGGTCTGAGACCTGACCCCTTCCCTTTCCGCCGGAGCCAGAGATGAACGACCAGACACACCCGAAATCCGCCCGCATGGGCGGCCGCGCCGCGCGCCGTGCTGCCCGTGCCGCAAAGCTCGCCGACCACCTGCGCCCGATCCGCCCCGGCCTGACCGGCGGCGCCTTTCGCCCGCTGACCGAAGCGCAGATGCGCCGCATCCACACGGCCGCGTTGGAGCTGCTCGAAACCGTCGGCCTGGCCGATGCGCCGGCCAGCGGCATTGCCGCGCTGACCGCCGCCGGCGCCGAGCTGGGCGCCGACGGCAGGCTGCGCTTTCCACCGGCGCTGATCGAGGAGACCATCGCCGGCGCCAATCGCGAGATCACCCTCTGCGGCCGCGATCCGGCGCATGACCTGCACCTCGGCGGCAGCCGTGTGCATTACGGCACCGCCGGCGCCGCGGTGCACATGGTCGACGTCGACGGCCGCAGCTATCGCGACAGCACATTGCAGGATCTGCACGATGCCGCACGGATCGCCGACAGGCTGGACAATATCCACTTTGTCCAGCGGCCGATGGTGCCGCGCGATATCCCCGATCCCTTCGAGATGGACATCAACACCGTCTATGCCTGTGTCAGCGGCACCCGCAAACACATCGGCACCTCCTTTACCGAGGGGGCCTTTGTCGGGCCGGCGTTGGAGATGTTGCACCTGGTGGCCGGCGGCGAGGAGGCCTGGCGGGCCCGGCCCTTCGTCTCGAACACCAATTGCTTTGTGGTGCCGCCGATGAAATTCGCCACCGAAAGCTGCCTGGTGATGGAGGAATGCATCCGCGGCGGCATGCCGGTGCTGCTGCTCTCGGCCGGTCAGGCCGGCGCCACCGCCCCGGCCTCGATCGCCGGCGCCATCGTGCAGGCCACGGCGGAATGCCTGGCCGGGCTGGTCTATGTCAACGCCATCCGGCCGGGCCATCCGGCGATCTTCGGCACCTGGCCCTTTGTCAGCGATCTGCGCACCGGCGCGATGTCGGGCGGCTCGGGCGAGCAGGCGCTGCTGACCGCCGGATGCGCACAGATGCATGGCTTCTACGACCTGCCGGGCGGCGCCGCGGCGGGGATCGCCGATGCCAAGCTGCCCGACATGCAGGCCGGCTGGGAGCAGATGTGCTCGAATGTCATGGCCGGGCTGTCGGGGCTCAACATGGTCTACGAAGCGGCGGGGATGCATGCATCGCTTCTGGGGTTCTGCCACGAAAGCCTGATCCTCGGCGACGACCTGATCGGTCAGGCGCTGCGCTGCGTGCGCGGTATCGAGGTCACCGACGAGAAAATCTCGGTCGAGGTGATCCGCGAGGTCTGTCTCGGAGGAGCGGGGCACTACCTGGGCACCGATCAGACCCTGGGGCTGATGCAGACCGATTACGTCTATCCGACGCTGGGCGACCGGTCCTCGCCCAAGGAATGGGAGGAGCTGGGCCGGCCGGACCTGCTGGCCCGCGCGACGGCGCGCAAGGAGATGATCCTGGCGGACCGGGCCCCGGCGCGGTTGTCGGCCGAGATCGACCGGGAGATCCGGCGGCGCTTGCCGATCCGCTTGCCGACCTAGCGCTTTTGTGAGACGTCGGACCGGGGCTCTGCCCCGGACCCCGCGGTATTTTCAAACAGAAGAAGCAGGGGTGCGTCACAAGTTTCGAGGGGAGTTCCGTCCATGCCCGCCTATCTGGCCCTTGTCCTCGCCGTCGCGGCGGAAACCGTCGGCACCTCGGCGCTTCAGGCCAGCCAGCAATTCTCGCGCTTCTGGCCCTCGGTGCTGGTGGTGGTGGCCTATGCGCTGGCGTTCTATCTGCTGGCGCTGACGCTGAGGACCATTCCGGTCGGCGTGGCCTATGCGCTCTGGTCCGGGCTGGGCATCGTCTTTATCGCGGTGATCGGCACGCTGGTGTTTCACCAGAAACTCGATCTGCCGGCGATCCTCGGGATGGCGATGATCATCGCCGGGATTGCCGTGATCCAGCTGTTTTCCGGCGCTGCGACACATTAGGTCTGGCATTTCGGGGCGCGCGGCGATAGGTGGCGCGCAACTCCGACATAAAGGTATCCCCGATGGACCTTCGCAATATCGCGATTATCGCGCACGTTGACCATGGCAAGACGACTCTCGTTGACGAGCTTCTGAAACAATCCGGCGCCTTCCGGGCCAACCAGGCGGTGGAAGAACGCGCCATGGACAGCAACGATCTGGAGCGCGAGCGCGGCATCACGATCTTTGCCAAGCCGACCTCGGTCGAATGGAAGACGCATCGGATCAACATCGTCGACACCCCGGGCCACGCCGATTTCGGCGGCGAGGTCGAGCGCATCCTGTCGATGGTCGACGGTGTTGTCCTGCTGGTCGATGCCGCCGAAGGTCCGATGCCGCAGACCAAATTCGTGACCTCCAAGGCGCTGGCCCTGGGGCTGCGTCCGATCGTGGTGCTCAACAAGGTCGACAAGCCCGACGCCGAGCCCGACCGGGCGCTGGACGAATGTTTCGACCTCTTCGCCTCGCTCGATGCCAACGACGACCAGCTGGATTTCCCGCATATGTACGCCTCGGGCCGCAACGGCTGGGCCGATCACGAGCTGGACGGGCCGCGCAAGGACCTGACCGCGCTGTTCGACCTGATCGTCAACCACGTGCCGGCGCCGAAGCAGATCAAGAAGCAGGACGACGATTTCCGCATGCTGGCCACCACCCTGGGCGCCGATCCCTTTGTCGGCCGCATCCTGACCGGCCGGGTGGAGAGCGGCAAGCTCAAGGTCGGCGCCACGGTGCAGGCGCTGAGCCGCATCGGCCAGAAGATCGAACAGTTCCGCGTCACCAAGATCCAGGCCTTCCGCGGACTGGCGCAGCAGGACATCGAAGAGGCCCAGGCCGGCGACATCGTTTCGATCGCCGGCATGTCCAAGGCCACCGTGGCCGACACGATCTGTGCGCTGGCGGTGGACGAGCCGCTCGACGCCCAGCCGATCGACCCGCCGACCATCACCGTGACCTTCGGCATCAACGACAGCCCGCTGGCGGGCCGCGACGGCAAGAAGGTGCAGAGCCGCGTCATCCGCGAGCGGCTGATGAAGGAAGCCGAGAGCAATGTCGCGATCAAGATCGCCGACACGCCGGGCGGCGAGGCCTTCGAGGTGTCGGGCCGGGGCGAATTGCAGATGGGCGTGCTGATCGAGAACATGCGACGCGAAGGCTTCGAGCTGTCGATCTCGCGGCCGCAGGTGATCATGAAGGAAGTCGACGGCAAGGTGATGGAGCCGGTCGAAGAGGCCACCATCGATGTCGATGACGAATATTCCGGCGCGGTGATCGAAAAGCTGACCGGCACCCGCAAGGGCGAGCTGGCCGAGATGCGCCCCGCCGGCGCCGGCAAGACCCGGATCATCGCCCATGTCCCCTCGCGCGGGCTGATCGGCTATCACGGCGAATTTCTGACCGACACCCGCGGCACCGGCGTGCTCAACCGGGTGTTCCACGGCTGGACCGAACACAAGGGCCCGATCCCGGGCCGCCGCGCCGGGGTGCTGATCTCGATGGAGAACGGCGAGGCGGTGGCCTATGCGCTGTGGAACCTCGAGGATCGTGGCAAGATGTTCATCGGCGCCCAGGCCAAGGTCTATCAGGGCATGATCATCGGCGAGCATTCGCGCGAGAACGACCTCGAAGTGAACCCGCTCAAGGGCAAGAAGCTGACCAACGTGCGGGCCTCGGGCACCGACGAAGCGGTGCGGCTGACCACCCCGGTGACGCTGTCGCTGGAAGAGGCGATTGCCTATATCAACGACGACGAGCTGGTCGAAGTGACGCCGTCCTCGGTGCGGCTGCGCAAACGCTTCCTCGATCCGCATGAGCGCAAGCGGATGGCGAAGGCGGGGTGATCCCCAGTCTCTCGTGACAAGACAAAGGCCGGGCATGAAGCCCGGCCTTTTGCGTAGGGTGGGTTTGCGACCCACCGGCGCGCGACGGCAGTCGTGAAAAAACCCGGGGCGCACGGCCCCGGGTTTTCGTTGGTCTCAACCTGCTGGCTGGGGCGGTGGGTTAGAAACCCACACTACACAGCTTCAGAAACCCAGCCTACACACCCTCGACGATGATCAGATCGCGTTCCGAAGCGCCCTTGGCATGGCTCAGGGCCTCCTGGTAGGCCTCGGAATGGTAACACTCGTGTGCCGCCTGAAGCGAGGGGAACCGGGCCACCACGTGGCGGGCGCGGTCCGTGCCTTCGAGCGTCTCATGCGCGCCACCGCGGGCCAGGAACTCGCCGCCATGGGCGGCAATCGGCGCCCCGGCGAGCTTGGCATACCGGCCATAGGCCTCTTCGTCGGTCACATGCACATGGGCGATCCAATATGCGCTCATCTTATCCTCCCAGCACGGCTTTGGCCGCGTCGATTGCCTTGGTTGCATTCCCTGCGTCGGCACCGCCACCCTGCGCCATGTCGGGCCGGCCGCCGCCGCCCTTGCCGCCGAGTTCCGCCACCGCCGCGCGCACCAGATCCACCGCCGAGACCTTGTCGGTCAGATCCCGTGTGACACCGGCCGCGACCGCCGCCTTGCCGCCGGTGTCGGCGATCAGCAGGATCGCCGCCGAGCCCAGCTTTTCCTTTTGCGCGTCGATCAGCGGCGGCAGATCCTTGCCCGTCACCCCCGAAAGCACCTGCGCCACGAACGGCACGCCACCGACCTCTTCGGTCGCCGCCTCGGGGCCCGCGGCGCCACCCGACATCGCCAGTTCGCGCCGAAGGCTTGCGACCTCGGCCTGAAGCGCCTTGCGCTCGTCCAGCAGCGCCCGCACCCGCTCGGGCACCTCGGCGGGCTGGGTCTTGAGCTGGCCGGCGGCCTCGGAAAGCCGCGCGCCCTGGGCCTTGAGGTGATCCAGCGCCGCCTCGCCGGTCAGCGCCTCGATCCGGCGCACGCCGGCAGAAGACGCGCTGTCGCTCAGGCAGACAAAGGCGCCGATATCGCCGGTCTGGCGCACATGGGTGCCGCCGCAGAGCTCGATCGAATAAGTTGCCTTGTCGCTGCCCTTGCCCGAGCCCGGCTTGCGGCCCATCGACACGACGCGCACCTCGTCCCCGTATTTCTCGCCAAAGAGCGCCTGGGCACCGAGGCCGCGAGCGTCATCGGGCGTCATGATCCGGGTTTCGACCGGCGCATTCTGCCGGATGAAGGCATTGACCTCGCGGTCGATCCGGGCCAGCTCCTCGGCCGAGAGCGCCTTGGTGTGGCTGAAGTCGAACCGCAGGCGGTCGTCGGCATTGAGCGAGCCGCGCTGGGCCACGTGATCGCCAAGCGCCTCGCGCAGCGCCTCGTGCAGCAGGTGGGTCGCCGAGTGATTGGCGCGGATCGCCGTGCGCCGGGCATTGTCGACCTTGAGTTCGAGCGCGTCGCCGGTGGACAGCGCGCCTTCCTGCGGCGTCACCCGATGGGCGAAAAGCCCGCCGGCCATCTTGCGGGTGTCACGGATCGTGCCCTTGCCCCCGGATTTCAGATACAGCCCGCTGTCGCCGACCTGGCCGCCGGATTCGGCATAAAACGGCGTCTGGTTGACCACCAGCCAGCCCTCTTCACCGGCTTCGAGCTGCCCGACCTCGGCACCGTCCTTGACCAGCGCCAGCACCTGGCCTTCGGCCTCTTCGGTATCGTAGCCGAGGAAATCGGTGGCGGCATGCTTGTCGGCGATGTCGAACCAGATCTCGGCATCCTTTGTCTCGCCCGAGCCGGCCCAGGCGGCGCGCGCCTTGGCCTTCTGTTCGGCCATAGCGGCGTCAAAGCCCGAGGTGTCGACCTCGCGGCCCTTTTCACGCAGCGCATCCTGTGTCAGGTCGAGCGGGAAGCCATAGGTGTCATAAAGCTTGAAAGCCGTCTCGCCCGGAAGCCGCGCATCCTCGGGCAGGTCCGAGAGCTCGTCATCGAGCAGCTTCAGCCCGCGGTCCAGCGTCGCCTTGAAGCGGGTCTCTTCCAGCCGCAGGGTCTCTTCGATCAGCGCCTGCGCCTGACCGAGTTCGGGGTACGCCGCCCCCATCTGCCGCACCAGCGCCGGCACCAGACGGTGCATCATCGGATCCTTGGCGCCCAGCAGATGCGCATGCCGCATGGCCCGGCGCATGATCCGGCGCAGCACATAACCGCGGCCCTCGTTCGAGGGCATGACGCCATCGGCCAGCAGGAAGGAGGTCGAGCGCAGGTGATCGGCGATCACCCGGTGATGCACATTGCCCGGCCCGTCGGGATCGGTCGACGAGACATCGGCGCTGGCCTCGATCAGGCTGCGCATCAGATCGGTGTCGTAATTGTCGTGTTTGCCCTGCAACAGCGCGCCGATCCGCTCCAGCCCCATGCCGGTGTCGATCGACTGCATGTCGAGCGGCACCATCGAGCCATCCTCGAACTGCTCGTTCTGCATGAAGACGATGTTCCAGATCTCGATGAACCGGTCGCCGTCCTCTTCCGGGCTGCCCGGAGGGCCACCCCAGATATGTTCGCCGTGATCGTAGAAGATCTCGGTGCAGGGGCCGCAGGGGCCGGTCGGGCCCATCTGCCAGAAGTTGTCGGAGGTGGCGATGCGGATGATCCTGTCTTCCGGCACGCCGACCTTTTTCCAGATCTCGAAGGCCTCGTCATCGGTGTGATAGACCGTGGCCAGCAGCCGGGTCGGATCGATGCCGAAATCGCGGGTGATCAGCTCCCAGGCATAGGGGATCGCCTCGGTTTTGAAATAGTCACCGAAGCTGAAATTTCCCAGCATTTCAAAGAAGGTATGGTGCCGCGCGGTATAGCCGACATTGTCCAGGTCATTGTGCTTGCCACCGGCGCGCACGCATTTCTGGCTGGTGGTCGCACGCTTGTAGTCGCGGGTCTCGACGCCGGTGAAGAGGTTCTTGAACTGCACCATGCCCGAGTTGACGAACATCAGCGTCGGGTCATTGCGCGGCACAAGCGGGCTCGAGGGCACGACCTCATGGCCGTTCTTGGCAAAGAAATCGAGGAAGGTGGAGCGGATGTCGTTCAGCGTGGCCATAGGTCATCTTCTTCTCAAGGTCGGCGAAGGTGTATCGCCCCGCCCCGGCACTGTCCATAACCGGTTGGGCCGAAACCGGGCCTGACGCAAAACGGGCCTGACGCAAAACGGGGCGCAGCCCGCGCTGCGCCCCGTTCCGGGTTGTCTTGGTCCCGCCGGCGGGACCGGCGGCCTCAGGCCTCCATCACGTCTTCGTCGTCCTTGTCCTCGGGCGGCATGTCGAATTCGAGCCCGTGGGCGGCGCGGATCTTGTCTTCGATCTCCAGCGCCATGCGCTTGTTCTCGCGCAGGAAGGTCTTGGCATTCTCGCGCCCCTGCCCGATCCGCTCGTCGCCATAGGAGAACCAGGCGCCGGATTTGTCGACCACGCCGGCCTTGACCCCGAGATCGAGCAATTCGCCCATCTTCGAGATGCCCTCGCCGTACATGATGTCGAATTCCACCTGCTTGAACGGCGGCGCGACCTTGTTCTTGACCACTTTGACGCGGGTGGCGTTGCCGACCACCTCGTCGCGGTCCTTGATCGCGCCGATGCGGCGGATATCGAGACGCACCGAGCTGTAGAACTTGAGCGCGTTGCCGCCGGTCGTGGTTTCGGGGCTGCCGAACATCACGCCGATCTTCATGCGGATCTGGTTGATGAAGATCACCATGCAGTTCGAGCGCGCGATCGACCCGGTGAGCTTGCGCATCGCCTGGCTCATCAGCCGGGCATGCACGCCGACCGAACTGTCGCCCATGTCGCCCTCAAGCTCACTCTTGGGGGTCAGCGCGGCAACCGAATCGACGATCACCATGTTGACCGCGCCGGAGCGCACCAGGGTATCGGTAATCTCGAGCGCCTGTTCGCCGGTGTCGGGCTGCGAAATCAGCAGCTCGTCGAGATCGACGCCGAGCTTGCGGGCATATTGCGGGTCGAGCGCGTGTTCGGCATCGACAAAGGCACAGACGCCGCCCTTTTTCTGCTCTTCCGCCACGCAATGCAGGGTCAGCGTGGTCTTGCCCGAGGATTCGGGGCCGTAGATCTCGATGATCCGGCCTTTCGGCAAGCCGCCGATGCCAAGCGCGATATCGAGCCCGAGCGAACCGGTCGAGGTGGCCTCGATATCCGGCAACTGGTTCTCGCCGCCGAGTTTCATGATCGACCCCTTGCCGAACTGGCGTTCGATCTGGGCCAGGGCGCTGTCGAGCGCCTTTTGCTTGTCGGGGTTGTTCTTTTTGCTCATCGAGAGAAGATCTGCCGTTGCCATGCGTTTCGGGCCCTTATTTCACACCGCCTCGGAAGCGGCAATGCTGCCAAATGTTCTTGCCTTGTTCCTAGATGCGACCAAAACGAGAACATTTCAAGAGAATTTTGTTCGACCCCACTGTTTCGCAGAATCCTTAAAGAGTGGTTTACGCCGCAGAACCGCCCGCCTATGCTGCCCGAAATCCCTGATCCGCCACCTGAAGAGGTTCACCCAAGTGCTTGTGTTCTGGAAAGAAAACCTGGCGTTTCTGGCGGTACCCAAGACCGGAACCTCGGCCTATGAAAAGGCGCTTGCGCCACGCGCGGACATGGCGATCCTCAATCCGCCGGATCTGAAACATGCCCCGGTTTATCGTTACAACCGGTTTTTTCGGCCGATGTTCGAAAAGATGGGCGCGCCCGACATGGAAACTCTCGCGGTGATGCGCGAACCGGTTTCCTGGCTCTCGAGCTGGTATCGCTATCGGCAACGGCCGTTCATGACGGGCAAGGCAAATTCCACCAAAAACCTGAGTTTCGACGAATTCGTCGAGGGGTATTGCAAGGGCGCGCGTCCCGGCTTTGCCAATGTCGGCAGCCAGGCGAAATTCCTCGAACCGCGGCCGAACGGCACCCGGATCACCCATCTGTTTCGCTACGAAGATCAGGCGCGACTGATCGGCTTTCTCGAAGACCGGCTCTCGGTCACGCTCGATCTGCCGCGGGAGAATGTCTCGCCGCGCCTGGAGGTGACGTTGTCGCCGCGGGTCGAGGCCAAGCTGCGGCGCAAATGCGCGGCCGAATTTGCACTTTACGAGTCGATCGGCTGAGCCCGGCCCCCCATGTCCGGTCACGACGCCCGGACCTTCCGGGAAATACCGGGATGTCAATGCAATTGCCGCTGGACCGTGTCGGTCAGCTCGACCAGTGAAAACGGCTTGGGCAGGAAGGTGGAATTGGGGATGGCCGCCTGGTCGTCGTGGAAGCTTTCCTGAGCGTAGCCGGAGACAAAGACAACCTTGACCTCGGGGCGATCCTCCAGCGCCTGGCGCACCCAGCTTGGCCCGTCGAGCCCCGGCATCACCACATCGGTCACAAAGACGTTCACCTTGATTTCGGGGTCGCGCAGCAGATCGAGCGCTTCCTCGGCCGAGGCCGCCTCGAGCACCTTGAAGCCGCGCATCCGCAGCGCCCGGCTGGCAAAGGCGCGCACCGGCGCCTCGTCTTCGACCAGCAGGATCACCGCGTCGTGGCCGGTGCCGCCGGCGCCGGTGTCCTCCAGGGCCAGGCTTGCGGCATCTGCGGCCGGTTTCTCGCTGTGGACCGGGAACAGAAGCGAAAAGCAGCTGCCCTTGCCGACCACCGAATCGACAAAGATGAAGCCGCCGGTCTGTTTGACGATGCCGTAGACCGTGGACAGGCCCAGCCCGGTGCCCTCACCGGTGCGCTTGGTGGTGTAAAACGGCTCGAACACCTTTTGCAGCATGTCCGGCGCGATGCCGACCCCCTGGTCCTGCACCTTGACCAGCACGTAATCGCCGGGCGGCACCGACGCCCGGTCGCGTTTCAGCGGGGCGTCCAGGGTCAGCCCCTCGGTGGTGATGCGAATCTCGCCGCCCTCGGGCATGGCATCGCGGGCGTTCACCACCAGGTTCATCAGCACCTGCTCGAGCTGCCGCTTGTCGGCCCGGATGGTGCGCAACACCGGGTCGTGGTCCAGCGCCAGCGCCACCCGCTCGCCCACCAGACGGTTGAGCAGATGGGTCAGATCGGCCAGCGTGTCGCGCAGATCGAGCACCTCGGGGCAGAGCGTCTGCTTGCGGGAAAACGCCAGCAGCTGGCCCACCAGCGCGGCGGCGCGATTGGCATTCTGGTTGATCTGCACCAGGTCGCCATAGTTCGGATCGCCCTGATCGTGGCGCAGAAGCAGCAGGTCGCAATGGCCGGAAATCGCGGTCAGCAGGTTGTTGAAATCATGCGCCACGCCGCCGGCGAGCTGGCCGATGGCCTGCATCTTCTGGCTCTGCACGAATTGCGCCTCGAGCGTTTTGAGCTCGGTGGCGTCGTTCAGCACCGCGATAATCGACGGTTCGCCATCCTCGAACACCCGGTTGAGCACGACCTGCACGAAAACCTCGCGGTCGCGGCGGGAAATGCGCAGGAATTCCGATTGCTTCTGGCCCCGCCCGGCAGCGGCATCGCGCAACCAGTCGGTCACCGGCCGGCCCAGTCCCTCCATCAGATCGGAGAGCTTCTTGCCGGTGACCTCTTCGGCGTTGAGCAGTTTGAGCGCCTCGTGATTGGCCCGCGTCACCACACCCATCTGCGACACTTTCATCAAGGGCACGCTGAGGTGGTCGAAGCTGGTGCTGCTTTCATTTTCGGCCGGCGGCGGCAGAAAGAACAGCTCGCGCCGCCCGCCGTTGAGCGCCACCTCGCTGACCAGCCGCGCCACCGGCCCGGTGGCGGTATCGAGCGAGATCACCTTGCCGTTTTCCAGCGGATCGCTGCTCAGCCGGTCGAGCGAAGAAACCCGCTTGCCGATCAGTTTGCGGGCGACGGCGTTCATGAACAGGATCGTGCCGCCGCGCCCGACCGTCAGCCGCGGCAGCAGCCCGGTTTCGGCCTGTTCGGTGGCCGTCGCGCGGCTTTCCTCGATCCGCCAGAGCCGCAACCCGCCACCGATGTCATGCACCGAAAGCGCCACCTGCCCGCTTCGCGTGCTGACCGTATCGCTCGCCACACCCTGGGCCTCGACCCGTTTCTGTAACCGATAGACAACGCTGGCCGGATTGGCCATCAGCCCGCGCAAGAGCGCCACGACGCTGCCGCCTTCGCCGGTTTCCTGCTTCGACGATACATCGGCATCGCGAAACCGGCTGCGGCCGGCGGGGTTGATGTGGTGAATGTCGCCCTCGGCATCGGCCACCACCGAAACCGCCGGATCACCGGCGAGAAAATGCGACACCCGAAGCAAGACCCGCAATTGCCCCCGTCTGTGCAGCAACTGGCGGGCATGCAGCGCCAGCGCCGACACGAAAATGCCGACGCCGAGCGCAAGTGTGCCAAGCGCCGGAACGCCGGCGGGCAGAAAGCCGGACAAGAGAATCAGAACGACCGACACGGCGACCAGATACAGCGGCCGGCGGCCCCCCGGCCGGGGGGGCGCCGCGTCGGGCGGTTCAGCGCTGATCGTGTCTGCCAACTCAGCTCTCCAGGCTCGTCGCGTTTCACCCCATAAAACCCGGTGAGTCTTAATTGTGGGTTAACCGATTTCACCGCCTCAACACCCACAGGTTGAGTGGAGCACAGGATCAGCCGCGTTTCAACAGCGCAAGGTAGAATCCGTCACCGCCGTCCTGCAACGTGAACTGCCGGTCAAAGTCCATGACCCACCCCGGATGCCGGTCTTGAAAGGCCGCGACGCGTGCGGAATTCTCCGGTGCGAGCAGCGAACAGGTGGCATAGGCCAGCCGGCCGCCGGGGGCCACGAAGGGCGCGGCGGCGTCGAGCACCGCATCCTGCATGGTGCAGAGCTCGGCCAGGCGGTCCTCGGTCAGCCGCCATTTCGCCTCGGGCGCACGGCGCCAGCTGCCGCTGCCGGAACAAGGCGCATCGCAAAGCACGATGTCGAACACCCCCTGCGGCGCCGGTTGCACGGTGATCTCGGCCCCGGCGCGGGCAGCGCGGGCGGGAATGTCGCGCATCCGCCCGGGATCGATGTCATGGGCGGTCACCGGGCCGCCGGCCTGCGCGGCCATGGCCAGGGCCTTGCCCCCGCCGCCGGCGCAGAAATCAAGCAGGCTCTGACCGGGCTGCGGCGCCAGCGCATTCACCACTGCCTGCGAGGCGGCGTCCTGCAATTCCACCAGACCGTCGCCGTAGGCAGCAGAAAGATGCACCCGGCGCGCGCCCTGTGTCACCCGCAGCGCGGTCGGCGACAGCGCGTGAGGTTCGGTGGCGATGCCCTCTTCGGCGAGACGGGCTTGGGCCGTATCCAGGTTGGATTTCAACAGGTTGACCCGAAGAAAGACCTCAGCCCGCTCGCGCAAGAGACGCGCCTCGGCCTCAGCCACATCGCCCAGCGACCGGGCGAACTCCGGCCAGAGCCAATCCGGAAGGTCGCGGGCCTCGTCCTCGGACGGGCTGCGGAACGCGGCGCGTTCGGCTTCGGTCACCGGGGCGGGCATGAAACGCGCGCCGGTAAAGACCTCGTCGATCGCCGTTTCTGAGGCGCGCAGGGCGCCAAGCATCAGGCCGCGACCGGTCTCGGCCCCGCCAAGCGCGGCATAAGAGCGTTTGCGGCGCAGCGCGTCGAACACCAGATCGCGGATCGCGGCGCGGTCCTTCGAGCCGGCATAACGGTTGCCGCGGGCCCAGCGGGTCAGCGCCTGTTCGGCCGCCTGCCCCGCCAGAACCGCATCAAGCAGCTCACCCGCCGTCTGAATCCGCGCCGCCGGTGTCATCAGCCGATCCGGTAGTTCGGGCTCTCGCGGGTGATCTGCACGTCATGCACATGGCTTTCGCGCAGGCCGGCGCCGGTGATCTTGACGAAGTTGCAGTTGCTCCGCATCTCTTCGACAGTGGCGCAGCCGGTATAGCCCATGGCGGCCCGAAGCCCGCCCACCAGCTGGTGGATCACCGCGCCGGCCGAGCCCTTGTAGGCCACCTGCCCCTCGATGCCTTCGGGCACCAGCTTGTCGCTGGCGGCGTCCTTCTGGAAATAGCGGTCGGCCGAGCCGCGCGCCATGGCGCCAAGGCTGCCCATGCCGCGATAGGCCTTGAACGAGCGGCCCTGATAGAGAATGACCTCGCCCGGGCTTTCATCGGTGCCGGCGATCATGGAGCCCACCATGGCGCAGGAGGCGCCGGCGGCAATTGCCTTGGCAAAATCGCCCGAGAACTTGATGCCGCCGTCGGCGATCACCGGCACGTCACCGGCGGCCTTGGCGCAGTCCATCACCGCGGTGAGCTGGGGCACGCCGACACCGGCCACCATCCGCGTGGTACAGATCGAGCCCGGCCCGATGCCGACCTTGACCGCATCCGCCCCGGCGTCGATCAGCGCGCGGGTGGCCTCAGCGGTGGCGACATTGCCGGCGATCACCTGTACCTCGTTCGAGAGCTGCTTGGCGCGCTTCACGGCATCGATCACCCCGGCGGAATGGCCGTGGGCGGTGTCGATCACCACGATATCCACACCGGCATCGACCAGCTCGGACGTCCGTTCAAACCCCGAATCCCCGACCGAGGTGGCGGCCGCCACGCGCAGGCGGCCCAGCGCATCCTTGCAGGCGGTGGGGTTGAGCACCGCCTTTTCGGTGTCCTTCAGCGTCAGCAAGCCGGTTAGCCGGCCCTTGCCGTCATGCACCAGAAGCTTTTCGATCCGCCGCGCCTTCATCAGGCTTTTCGCCTCTTCCAGGTCGGCCGGTTCGGCCAGCATGGCGAGGTTGTCCGAGGTCATCATCACCTTGACCGGGGTCTGGTCACTGGAGGCAAAGCGCATGTCGCGGTTGGTCAGGATGCCGACCACATGGCCGGCGTCGTCGACCACCGGGAAACCGGTGAAATTGTACCGCTCCACCAGCGCCTTGGCATCGGCCAGAGTCTGGTCGACCTTGAGCGTCACCGGGTTGTAGACGATGCCGCTCTCGAACCGTTTGACACGCCGCACCTCGCGCGCCTGGGCCTCGACCGAGAGGTTCTTGTGAATGACGCCGATGCCGCCGGCCTGGGCCATGGTGATGGCCATGCGGCTTTCGGTGACGGTGTCCATCGCCGAGCTGAGCAGCGGGATGTTCATCGCGATCGAGCGGGTTACCCGGGTGGCGGTGTCGGCAGTGTTGGGCAGGACATTGGACGCAGCCGGAACCAGCAGCACATCGTCAAATGTCAGAGCCTCGCGAATCTCCATTCGGCGGTCCTCTTCAGTAGCAGCATTTGACGCTTCCCTATTTCACGGGGGCCGGGAAAAGAAAAGACCTTATGGCCGGTTGCATGGAATTGGCCGGCCGCGGCGCTGTGGAAAGACGGGACAATTCTGTGGATGGATATGTGTGCGATCGAGGCAGAATGCCGGAAATCGTTTCGTTTCAGTGGCTTGCTCAATGGGGTAAATGTGAGTTTGGCTGTGGGTATGTTTCTGGTGGCTGTGGGTGGCCGGTGGTTTTCCGGGCCGGAATGATGACTTGGAAACCCACCTTACCAGGGCGGCGTCAAGGCAGGCGTAATTTCCACGATGGATGAACTATGGATCATAAATCACTGGAAATACTGAAAATACTTAGAAAAAAGAAAGAGGGGCGCCTCGGCGCCCCCAAGTCTCACGAACCAAGCTCATCGTTACACCGCTCGCGTGCTTGTTGCCTGCGGCCTGGTTGTGCAAAGGGGCGAGCGCACCCGCCCCCTGAACTGATTGTCAGCTACAGCCGGACGTCCCGCCGCAGGTGTTGCACTTCATGCAGGTGCCGTTGCGCACCAGCGTGTAGTTGCCGCAGTCGCCGCAGGGGTCGCCTTCGTAGCCCTGCATCTTGGCCTTGGTGCGGGCGTCCATCGACACGGAGCCGCTGGCTACAGCCGTTGTCGTCGTCACCGTGGTCGCGGCGGTGCCGCCGCCTGTGCGGACTTCCGGGACCAGGGTCTGGAGGGCCATGACCGGATCGTCCGACTGCCCGCCCCGGAGCACGATCAGCTCCTGGGGCAGACGTTTGCGCAGGTAGCCGGTCGAGCTGATCTGTTTCAGCACTTCCAGCGATTTGGTGGCCGCACTTTCGCTGACCTCGGTGACGTTGGGTTGCCCCTCCTCGACGCCGCGGCCCAGATCGTCAAAGCTGGCGCCCTCGGGCTTCACATGGGCCAGGTCGGTGCGGTCCAGATAGGACACCGCCAGCTCGCGGAAGATGTAGTCGAGGATGGATGTGGCATTCTTGATCGAGTCGTTGCCCTGCACCATGCCGGCAGGCTCGAACTTGGTGAAGGTGAAGGCATCGACGAATTCCTCCAGCGGCACGCCGTATTGCAGGCCGACCGAGACGGCGATGGCGAAGTTGTTCATCATCGCCCGGAAACCGGCGCCTTCCTTGTGCATGTCGATGAAGATCTCGCCCAGCGTGCCGTCGGCATATTCCCCGGTGCGGAGATAGACCTTGTGGCCGCCGACAATCGCCTTCTGGGTATAGCCCTTGCGGCGTTCCGGCATCTTGGAGCGCTCAGATTTGATGATCTCCTTGACGATGATCTTCTCGACGACCTTCTCGGCCAGCACCTGCGCCTTTTCGCTCTGCGAGCCGCTTTCCAGCACCTCGGCCGCCTCATCGTCATCCGCCACCAGCGCCGCCGCCAGCGGCTGGCTCAGCTTGGAGCCGTCGCGGTAGAGGGCATTGGCCTTGATGCCCATCTTCCAGGAGCGTTCGTATGCCGCCTGGCAATCCTCGATGGTGGCGTCATTGGCCATGTTGATGGTCTTGGAGATCGCCCCCGAAATAAAGCTCTGCGCCGCCGCCATCATGTCGATGTGGCTGTTGACCGAGAGGAAGCGCTTGCCCTTCTTGCCGCAGGGGTTTGCGCAGTCGAAGATCACGTAGTGCTCGGACTTCAGATGCGGCGCGCTTTCCAGCGTCATGGTGCCGCAGACGTGGTCGTTGGCGGCCTCGATCTCGGCCCGGGAATAGCCCAGATGCCGCAGCAGATCGAAGGTCGGGTCATTGAGCCGTGCCGCGGGAATGCCCAGCACGTCCTGGCAGAAGGCTTCGCCCAGCGTCCACTGGTTGAAGACAAAGCGGATGTCGAAGGCCGAGGCCAGCGCCGCCTCGATCTTCTCGATCTCCTTGCTGCCGAAGCCATGGCCGATCAGCGAGGTGTGGTTGATGCCCGGCGCATTGCCGAGGCTGCCATGACCGACGGCATAAGAGATGATCTCTTCAATCTGGGAGGAGGAATATCCGAGCTTCTCCAGTGCCGCCGGAACCGAACGGTTGATGATCTTGAAATAGCCGCCACCGGCGAGCTTCTTGAACTTCACCAGCGCGAAATCCGGTTCGATGCCGGTGGTGTCGCAATCCATCACCAGCCCGATGGTGCCGGTGGGCGCAATCACCGTGGTCTGGGCGTTGCGATAGCCGTGCTTCTCGCCCAGGCTCAGCGCCTCGTCCCAGGCAGTCTTGGCCATTTCAACCAGACCGGCCTCGGGGCAGTTCACCTGATCCAGCGCCACCGGGTTGATCGCCAGCGCCTCGTAGCCTTCGGTCTTGCCGTAGGCGGCAGTGCGGTGGTTGCGGATGACACGCAGCATGTGCTGCGCATTGCGCTCGTAGCCCGCAAAGGCGCCCAGTTCGCCGGCGATCTCGGCCGAGGTGGCATAGGCCACGCCGGTCATGATCGCAGTCAGCGCGCCACAGAGCGCCCGGCCCTCGTCGCTGTCATAGCCGTAGCCCATGTTCATCAGCAGGCCGCCGATATTGGCATAGCCGAGGCCCAGGGTGCGGAAGTCATAGGACAGCTGGGCAATTTCCTTGGAGGGGAATTGCGCCATGGTGACCGAGATTTCCAGAGTCAGGGTCCAGAGGCGCGTGGCATGCACGTAGTCCTCGGCCTGGAACTTGCCGTCCTGATAGAATGTCAGCAGGTTCATCGACGCCAGGTTACAGGCGGTATCGTCGAGGAACATGTACTCGGAACAGGGGTTCGAGCCGCGAATTTCGCCATCCTCGGGGCAGGTGTGCCACTGGTTGACGGTGTCGTGGTACTGGATGCCCGGATCGGCACAGGCCCAGGCCGCGTGGCCGACCTGCTCCCAGAGCTCCTTGGCGTCGATTTCCTTGGCAACCTCGCCGTCGGTGCGGTTCAGCAGCGCCCATTTCTCGCCGTTCTTGACGGCGTCGAGAAAGGCGTTGGTGACGCGGATCGAATTGTTCGAGTTCTGGCCCGAAACGCTGGCATAGGCCTCGCTGTCCCAATCGGTATCATAGGTCGGGAACTCGATCGAGGAATAGCCCTGGCGGGCATAATCCAGCACCCGCTTGACGTAGGTCTCGGGGATCATCGACTTCTTGGCGGCGCGGATCGCGGTTTTCAGCGCGTCGTTCTTGGCCGGGTCATAGGCGTCTTCCACCGCGCCGTCCCATGTGCCGATGGCCGCAAAGATGCCGTTGAGCATCTTTTCATGCATCTTCGAGCCGGCGACGATCGAGGCGACCTTCTGCTCTTCCTTGACCTTCCAGTTGATGAATTCCTCGATGTCCGGGTGGTCGGCGTCGCAGATCACCATCTTGGCGGCGCGGCGCGTGGTGCCGCCCGACTTGATGGCGCCGGCCGCCCGGTCACCGATCTTGAGAAAGCCCATGAGGCCCGAGGACTTGCCGCCGCCAGAGAGCTTTTCACCTTCGGCGCGCAGCGACGAGAAGTTGGTGCCGGTGCCGGAGCCGTATTTGAACAGCCGCGCCTCGCGCACCCAGAGATCCATGATGCCGCCGTCGCCGACCAGGTCATCGGCCACCGACTGGATGAAACAGGCGTGCGGTTGCGGATGCTCGTAGGCCGATTTCGACTTGGTTAGCTTGCCGGTCTTGTAATCGACGTAATAGTGGCCCTGCCCCGGACCGTCGATGCCATAGGCCCAGTGCAGACCGGTGTTGAACCACTGCGGGCTGTTCGGCGCGGCGCGCTGGGTCGCCAGCATGTGGCGCATCTCGTCGTAATAGGCGCGGGCATCCTCCTCGGTGGTGAAATAGCCGCCCTTCCAGCCCCAGTAGGCCCAGGCGCCGGCAAGACGGTCGAACACCTGTTTGGACGAGATTTCACCAGTGCGCGGCGTGTCGTCATTGGCGGGGACCGACCGCCAGAGGAACTCGGGCACATCCCTTTCGCGAACCTTCTTCAGCTCGGTCGGCACGCCGGCCTTGCGAAAGTATTTCTGCGCGATCACGTCGCTGGCCACCTGGCTCCAGGCGGCCGGCACTTCGACATCGTCGAGACGGAAGACAATGGTGCCGTCAGGATTGCGGATCTCTGACGCGGTGGTCACGAAATCGATCTCTGCGTAGGCATCCTGCCCAGCCTTGGTAAACCGTCTTTCGATTTTCATCTGTGTCTTGCCTCTTAACCAATGGTCCCGGCCCTGGGCCGTCGCGGCGGTGCCGCCTGAATTTTCTGCGCAAACCCTGCTCCACAAACCGCCAGGAGACGCCCGGCGGCGCATCGGCCCGTCATCCGGGCCCTATGGCGGGCATCCCAGCCCGTGGTTCTGAAGGTTGCTGCCGTCTTGCCGCTACCGCCACAACATGTTGTGTGCTCTCTAGCGACCCCCACAATCTGACGTATTCGCGCATAGACCGTCAACATCGAAATTTCACTTAATGCGGGCAAAAATGCCTTGACGGATGAGCCCAGCGACATGTCCTCGATTCAGCCCCGAAATACGCACAAGATTGCCCACAGGCTCTGTTAACTTTTTTTTCGTGTTTTCCGGCATGTTTACCGGGGCGCGCGGGTGCCGAAGGGCAATTTTATCCCCCGGCTGCGGGCCGCTTCGGAGGCAAAGTTATTCGCATGTGCAGAAATATTTTCCGCGCCCGCGCGCGTGCGCAAAAGCCACATGGACGCCGCCAGAAACACGGCAGAGATCGGGGTCTGCCGCAAAGCTGACCACAATATCTGGTGTGTGATGAGAGGATGGTCGGGACGGCAAGATTCGAACTTGCGACCTACGGTACCCAAAACCGTCGCGCTACCAGGCTGCGCTACGCCCCGAAACCGAGGGCTTCATAATCCGCCCGCGCGACAATGAAAAGCGCAAAGGCGCCGGAACAGACCGAAAGCGTCGCCTGCCCGCTCAACAGGGCCAGGCGGCGCCTTGTTGCGGCAATTCGGCGTGGCGCACCAGCGTGCCAGGCACGATCCCCAGCTTCTCGGCCAGGCCGCCGTTGATTTCGAGCACGCTGCGAATCGGAACGTCGCTGGAGATGCTGGTGGTGTCATGCGGCACAGCGTTGGCGTGGACCTTCTTCACCACGCCACGCTTGTCGATAAAGATCATGTCGAGGGGGATGTAGGTGTTCTTCATCCAGAAGCTCACCGGGCGGGTCACACCGTAGATGAACAGCATGCCCTGACTGTCGGCCATTTCCTTGACGAACATCAGCCCGCGGCCGCGCTCCTGGAAATCATCGGCCACGGCAACATCAAAGCTGACCCGGCCCTTTTCGCCGGCCAGTTCGATCTTACCCGGCTGGCAGGCGGCAAAGGCCGCCTGGGTCAGCGTAAAAACGGCGAGGATCGCCGCGATCAACCGGATTTCAATGCGCTTTCCCATGGACATACCTCAACTGCCATCCGGCCGCGCTTGCCCTCGATGGCGCGCAGACCCAGAGCTTCACCAGATTGCACGTCAGAGAGGCCGGAACGGCGCAGAACCTCGACATGCAGGAACACATCCTCGGGTCTACCAAAGACATTGGCAAAGCCAAAGCCTTTTGCCTTGTCAAACCATTTCACCCGCGCCGGCTCGAGCTCGGCGGCGGCGATCACCGCGGGATCGACCACTTCGAAATCGGCCAGCGGCGGCGTGCCGTCATCTTCCGGCGGCTGTATCTCGACCACGGCCACGGCCTGAATGCCGCGCGGGGTTTCCTGAATGTCGACAACGACATGCGCACCATCGGCCACTGAGCTTTGGCCATAGTTGCGCAGCACGTTCGAATGCAGGAGGATGTCCGGTCCTCCAACATCGGCAACCACAAATCCGAAGCCCTTGAGAGGGTCGAACCATTTTACCCGGCCTTCAACCCGTCGGGGCTGTTGTTCTACTTGTTCCAAAACGCTCTCTGTTCTTTCTCATCCCGATTAACACTTGCAACCAAGCCCACGTCAAATGCAAGCCCATATCCCTGATTTTTCGGGATAATGCATTTCACGATACGCAAAATTCAGGGGTTCAGACGTGAAATTTGCCAGCTTTCTCCTTCTGATTGACGCCGCCAGACGAAACGGTCGTGCAAGCGGAACGCCCCGTCCGCCCAAAACTCGATTTCCACCGGGGTGATCCGCCAGCCCCCCCAGAACGGCGGCCGCTCGGGGTCGCTGCCCTTCTGCGCGGTGATCTTGGCCACCTCGGCCATCAGCGCGGTGCGCGATTTCAACGGTTTGGACTGATCCGAGGCCCAGGCCCCCAGCCGGCTCTTGAGCGAGCGCGACTTGTAATAGGCATCCGCCTGCGGCCCGTCTTCGCGGGTGACATGGCCGCGCACGCGGATCTGGCGGCGCAGACTCTTCCAGTGCATCACGAAGGCGGCGGTGCCGGTGGCCTCGATTTCCTGGCTCTTGGCGCTCCCGTAATTGGTGTAGAAAACAAAACTGCCTTCCTCGATATCCTTGAGCAGCACCATCCGGGCATTGGGCATGCCTTGTGCGTCCACCGTGGCAAGCGCGATGGCGTTGGGATCGTTGGCTTCCGTTTGCTCGGCCTCCGCCAACCATTGGCGGGCAATTTCAAACGGGCTCTCCCCGGCAAAAATCCCGGTGCGTTCCGACATAAGCGGCTCCTTTTCACGATAGTCTAACGGATTAATTGCATGCCGTCGCCGGCGCATTCGAGAGCACGTGCTCTTGATGGTTAGCTTTCTTTGCCATAAGCGTGACATTCGAGACACTTGAGCGGAGAATGCGAGATGTCAAATACGCTGATGGCCGGCAAACGCGGCCTTATCATGGGGCTGGCGAACGACAAGTCGATTGCCTGGGGCATTGCCAAGGCGCTGGCCGACGCCGGCGCGGAACTCGCGTTTTCCTACCAGGGTGAGGCGCTGTTGAAACGGGTCGGCCCGCTGGCGGCGCAATTGGGCAGCGATATCGTCCTGCCCTGCGATGTCGGCAACGAGGCGTCAATCGACGGGCTGTTCGACGCGCTCAAGGAGCGCTGGGGCGAACTGGATTTCATTGTCCACGCCATCGGCTTTTCCGACAAGAACGAGCTGCGCGGCCGCTACGTGGAAACCAGCCGCGCCAATTTCACCCTGTCGATGGACATTTCGGTCTACAGCTTCACCGCCGTGATGCAGCGCGCCGAAAAGATGATGAAACCCGGCAGCTCGGCCGTGACCCTCACCTATTACGGCGCCGAGCGGGTAATGCCGCATTACAATGTCATGGGGGTCGCCAAGGCCGCGCTCGAGGCTTCGGTGCGCTACCTGGCCGAAGATCTGGGCAAGGATGGCATCCGGGTCAATTCGATCTCGGCCGGCCCGATCAAGACGCTGGCGGCCTCGGGCATCGGTGATTTCCGCTACATCATGAAGTGGAACGAATACAATTCGCCGCTGCGCCGGAATGTCACCACCGAAGACGTCGGCCGCTCGGCGCTCTACCTGCTGTCCGATCTGGGCTCCGGCGTGACCGGCGAGAACCTGCATGTGGATGCCGGCTATCACGTGGTCGGCATGAAGGCGGTCGACGCCCCCGACATCACCAAGGGCTGAGCCATGGGCTGGGACCATCTCCTGGCTTTCAACCTGACTCTGCTTGCGGCGCTGGCCTCGCCCGGGCCGGCGCTACTTCTGGCATTGCGCACCTCGTTGGTGGCCGGGCCACGGGCGGGGATTGCCACCGGGCTGGGGCTGGGCGCGATGGCGGCGGGCTGGACGGCACTGGCGCTTCTCGGGCTCGAGGCGGTCTTCGTGGTGGTGCCCTGGGCCTATCTGGCGATCAAGATCGCCGGGGCGCTCTATCTGCTGTACATCGCCTGGGGCATGTGGCGCGATGCGCGCCAGCCTCTGACACAGGCCGCCGTCGTTCCGGGGCGGCAGGCGTTTCGCACCGGCTTTCTGGTCAATCTCGGCAATCCCAAGTCGGTGCTTTTTGCCTCGGCGGTGCTGTTGGTGATCTTTCCGCCCGCGCTGAGCCTGACCGACAAGGCGCTGATCGTGGGCAACCACCTGCTGGTGGAATGGGTCGCCTATACCGGTTTTGCGCTCGTACTCTCCACCCGGCGGGCGCGGGACGGCTATCTCCGGCTGAAACATCTGTTCGACCGGATCGCGGCCCTGGTGCTCGGGATGCTGGGCCTGCGGCTGATCTTCGGGCGCTAGCCCGGGCCGTTCCGGCTGACGCAACAAAATGACACGGCCAGCTTTCTTTTGTCAGGGCTTTGGGCTAGACGCGAGAAAAACGGAGGGCCGGAGATGAACGATCGTCTGCCGCATGAAAAGGGTTTTCACGTCAGCTGGGATCAGTTGCACCGGGACGCACGGGCGCTGGCCTGGCGGCTGGACGGGCACGGGCCCGACGATGGCGCCTGGCGCGCCGTGGTGGCGATCACGCGGGGCGGCATGGCACCGGCGATGATCGTCGCGCGCGAGCTTGATATCCGCATGGTCGATACGATCTCGGTCAAGAGCTACAACCACCAGGAACAGACCGAACCCAAGGTGATCAAGTCGCCCGACATGGATGTGGTCGGCGATGGCACCGGGGTTCTGGTGATCGACGATCTGGTCGACACCGGCAAGACCATCGAGGCGGTGCGCACCCATATGCCGAACGCCCATATCGCCACCGTCTATGCCAAGCCGATGGGCCGGCCGCAGGTCAACAGCTTCATCACCGAGGTCAGCCAGGATACCTGGATTTTCTTCCCCTGGGACATGGCGTTGCAATACGTCGAACCCTATCGCGGCAAGGACTGACAGCCCCGCCCGCGGCCCCTGCGGCCGGCCGGCGCCGCAGGGCGACCGAACAGCCCGCCGCCCCCTTGCCCCTGCCCCGGCCTGCGCGTAGACACGTCTCGCAATAAAGGCGAACACAGCAGGGGCAGTCATGGCCAAAGGCAACAGCATCTCCAAGACATTGGTCTGGATTCTCATGGGTCTGCTTTTCGTGGGCCTGGCCGGGTTTGGCGCGACCAATCTGACCGGCACCGTGCGCAGCGTCGGCGCCGTCGGCGACACGCCGATCAGCGTGGATGACTATGCCCGCGCCTTGCAGCAGGAAATCCGCAGCGTTCAGGCCGAAACCGGCCAGGGGCTGACCTTTGCCCAGGCTCAGGCGCTGCAAATTCCCCAGCGCGTGCTGAGCCAGCTGATCACGTCGACCGCCATCACCAACGAAGCCCGGAACCTTGGTGTTTCGGTCGGCGACGAGACGGTCGCGCGCGAGTTGATGGGCATTTCCGCCTTTCAGGGCGCCGGCGGCAGCTTTGACCGCGACACCTATCGCTTCGCGCTTCAGAACGCCGGCCTCAACGAGTCCGAATTCGAGCAGGATCTGCGCGAGGAAACCGCCCGCTCTCTGCTTCAGGCCGCCATTGTCTCGGGCAACCCGATGCCCGACACCTATATAGAGACACTGCTCGGCTTTGTCGGCGAAACCCGCAGCTTTACCTGGGCCGCGCTCGACGACAGCGCCCTGGATGCGCCGGTGCCGGCGCCCACCGAGGAAGAGCTGGCGCAGTTTCATCAGGACAACATTGCCCGCTACACCCTGCCCGAAACCCGCGACATCACCTATGCTTGGCTCACCCCCGACATGCTGATCGACACCGTCGAGATCGACGAGGCGACCCTGCGCAAGGCCTATGACGCGCAATCCGACCGTTTCAACCAGGTCGAGCGCCGGCTGGTCGAGCGGCTGGTCCTGCCCGACACCGAGGCCGCCGAGGCCGCCATCGCACGGATCGAAAGCGGCGACGGCAGCTTCGAGGCCGAAGTGACCGATCGCGGCCTTGCCCTGCCCGACGTCGACATGGGCGATGTCACCCGTGGCGATCTGGGCGACGCGGCCGATGCGGTCTTTGCCGCCGAAGTGGACACGGTTGTCGGCCCCTTCGCCTCGGATCTCGGCCCGGCGATCTACCGCGTCAACGGCGTGCTGCCGGCGCAGGAGACCTCGTTCGAGGAGGCGCAGCCGATCCTGCGCGAACAGCTGGTGCAGGACCGCGCGCGGCGGGTGATCGACAGCCTGATCACCGATATCGACGACCTTTTGGCCGGCGGCGCGACGCTGGAAGAGCTGGCGCAGGAAACCGAGATGGTGCTGGGCCAGATCGACTGGACGCCGCAGAGCGACAGCGAGATCGCCGGGTACGACAATTTCCGCGACCTGGCGGGCACGGTCAGCGCCGAGGATTTCCCCGAGGTGGCCGAACTGGGCGATGGCGGCATCTTTGCCCTGCGCCTCAACGCCGTGAACCCGCCGAGCCCGCAACCGCTGGATAAGGTGCGCGACCAGGTGGCCGCCGACTGGACCCGCACCGAGACAGAAACCCGGCTTCTGGCGCAGGCCGAGGCTTTGGCCGGCGAGCTGGCGGAGGGCAAGACCTTCGCGGGCCTGGGCCTTGCGCCCACCACGGTCACCGGGCAGACCCGCTCTGGCCAGCTACCCAATCTGCCGGGCAACGCGCTCGAAGCGCTCTTTGCACTCGATGCCCCCGGCACGCTGACCCTGCCGCATCAGGGCCGCGCGATCATCTTCAGGCTCGACGAGATCACGCCGCCGGACTTCGAGAGCGAGGAAAACCAGGTGATCCTCTCGGCGCTCGAGCAACAGGTCGGCGCGAGCCTGGCCGCTGACATGTTCGAAGCGCTGGCCCGCGACATCCAGTCCCGCGTCGGCATCTCGATCGACCAGCAGGCGCTGAACGCCGTTCACGCCAATTTCCAGTAAGGACGCTGCCGATGGCCCTGACGCCCGACTTCGACGGTTTTGCCCAAGGCCATGCGGCGGGCAAGAACCAGGTTGTCTATACCCGGCTGGCCGCCGATCTCGATACGCCGGTCTCGCTGATGCTCAAGCTGACCGGCGCGGCCCGCGATGCCTTCATGCTGGAATCGGTGACCGGCGGCGAGGTGCGCGGCCGCTATTCGATCATCGGCATGAAGCCCGACGTGATCTGGCAGTGCCATGACAAACAGGCCCGCATCAACCGCGAGGCCCGGTTTGACCGCGACGCTTTTGAGCCGGTCGAAGCCGATCCGCTGGCCTCGCTGCGTGCGCTGATCGAGGAAAGCCACATCGACCTGCCCGCCGATCTGCCGCAGGCCGCCGCCGGGCTTTTCGGCTATCTCGGCTATGACATGATCCGGCTGGTCGAACATCTGCCCGACGTCAATCCCGACCCGCTGGGCCTGCCTGATGCGGTGATGATCCGGCCCTCGGTGATTGCGGTGCTGGATGGCGTGAAGGGCGAGGTCACCGTGGTGGCGCCGGCCTGGGTGCGCGAAGGGCAATCGGCCAGGGCGGCCTATGCCCAGGCGGCGGAACGGGTGATGGATGCGGTGCGCGATCTGGAACGCGCCCTGCCCTCGGACAGCCGCGATCTCGGCGAGGCCGCCGAGATCGGCGCGCCGGTGTCGAACTTTTCCAAATCCGATTATCTGGCGGCAGTGGACAAGGCCAAGGATTACATCCGCGCCGGCGATATCTTTCAAGTGGTGCCCTCGCAGCGCTGGACCCAGGAGTTTCCGCTGCCGCCCTTCGCGCTCTATCGCTCGCTCCGGCGCACCAACCCCTCGCCTTTCATGTTCTATTTCAACTTCGGCGGTTTCCAGGTGATCGGCGCCAGCCCCGAGATCCTGGTGCGGGTCTTTGGCCGCGAGGTCACCATCCGGCCGATCGCCGGCACCCGCCCGCGCGGCGCGACGCCGGAAGAGGACAACGCCTACGAGGCCGATCTGCTGGCCGACAAGAAGGAGCTGGCGGAACATCTGATGCTGCTCGATCTCGGCCGCAACGATACCGGCCGGGTGTCCAAGATCGGCACCGTCCGCCCGACCGAGGAATTCATCGTCGAGCGCTATTCCCACGTCATGCATATCGTGTCCAACGTGGTGGGCGAGCTCTCCGAGGATCACGACGCGCTGTCGGCGCTTCTGGCCGGGATGCCCGCCGGCACGGTGTCCGGCGCACCCAAGGTGCGGGCGATGGAGATCATCGACGAGCTGGAGCCGGAGAAACGCGGTGTCTACGCCGGCGGCGTCGGCTATTTCAGCGCCGGTGGCGACATGGACATGTGCATCGCGCTGCGCACGGCGGTGGTGAAGGACGAGAAGCTCTATATCCAGGCCGGTGGCGGCGTCGTCTATGACAGCGACCCCGAGGCCGAGTTCATGGAGACGGTCAACAAGTCCAAGGCGATCCGCAAGGCCGCCGAGGAAGCGGGGCGTTTCGCCGGCCACGGCCGCAACTGACGCGAGGAGCGCATGAGTGGCCCTCGCCGGTCTGCTCGGCGCAGATCTCCGATGGGGATTTTCAGCGCCGTCCGCCGCGCGCCTGGGCGCCCCAGAACGCCTTAAGACGCCCCGCGGCGCTCCCGGGACAGGCGGCGGATGGGGGCTCTGCCCCCGGCCTGCGGCCTCCCCCGAGGGTATTTCCGGCAAGAGGAAGCTGCGGCGTCAATCCTCGCCCTGGGCCTCGGCGCGGCTCTTGCCCGAGACGTCCATCGCCAGGGTGGCGGCCATGAACCCGTCGAGATCGCCATCCAGCACGCCCTTGGTGTCCGAGGTCTCGTGCCCGGTCCGCAGGTCCTTGACCATCTGGTAGGGCTGCAACACGTAAGACCGGATCTGGTTGCCCCAGCCGGCATCGCCCTTGGCCTCATGCGCGGCGTTGATGTCGGCGTTGCGGCGGTCGAGCTCAAGCTGATACAGGCGCGATTTCAACGCCTTCATGGCGATGTCGCGGTTTTGGTGCTGCGATTTCTCGGACGAGGTCACCACGATGCCGGTCGGGTTGTGGGTGATCCGCACCGCCGAGTCGGTGGTGTTGACGTGCTGGCCGCCGGCCCCCGAGGACCGGTAGGTATCGATGCGAATGTCGGCCGGGTTGACCTCGATCTCGATATTGTCGTCGACCACCGGATAGACCCAGACCGAGCTGAACGAGGTGTGCCGCTTGGCCGCGGAATCGTAGGGCGAGATCCGCACCAGACGGTGCACACCGGATTCCGATTTCAGCCAGCCATAGGCATTGTGGCCGGAGATCTTGTAGGCGGCGGATTTGATCCCCGCCTCGTCGCCAGCGCTCTCGGATTGCAGCTCGACCTTGTAGCCATGCGCCTCGGCCCAGCGCACATACATCCGCGCCAGCATCGCGGCCCAGTCGCAGCTCTCGGTGCCACCGGCGCCGGCGTTGATCTCGAGAAAGGTGTCGTTGCTGTCGGCCTCGCCATCGAGCAGCGCCTCGAGTTCTTTCTGCGCCGCCTTGTCCCGGAGCGCGACGATTGCGCCCTCGGCATCGCTGACCACCTCGGCATCGTCTTCCATCTCGCCCAGTTCGATCAGTTCGAGATTGTCGGAAAGCTCCTGCTTCATGCTTTCGTAGGTGGCCACCTTGTCCATCAGGATCTGGCGGTCGCGCATCAGTTTCTGCGCCTTCTCGGGATCGTTCCAGAGATCGGGATCCTCGGTCATGGCGTTGAATTCTTCCAGCCGGTGCGGCGCGGTCTCATAGTCCATCCGCTGCGCGAGAAGCGTCAGCGACTTTTCGATTTCAGCAACCTTGTTCTGGATTTCCGCGCGCATGTCTCTTCCCGGCTTCTGGCGTTTCAGACCTGCGTGATATCAAGCCCCCGGGACATGGACAAGCCACCCGCTGCGCGGTTCCGGCCCCGAAGGGCCGACCCGCCGCGCTCAATACAGCCCGCCCGAGGACAGCGTGCCAAAGCTCGCCTTCGGGCCGACAACCGCCTTCTTGCCGGTCGAGGTGGTGACCTGCTTGCTGCTGTTGCCCGGGGCGATCTGCTCGAAGTTCGAGCCCATGGCAAAACCGCCGTCGAAGGTGATGCCAAAGATCGGCTCTTCGCCTTCGCGGAAACATTCGGTGACCACATTGGCGCCCGAGGCCCCATCGCCCAGCCGTGCCCCGGTGAAGCGGTCGATATTGATGAACTGGCAGGCCTCGGGCACGCGGAACTTGCCGCCGCCGTATTTCTCGACCGCCTCGCTCATGAACCGTTGGAACACCGGGCCGCAGAACCCGCCGCCCGAGGCGCCCCGGCCAAGGCTGCGCGGCTGGTCGTAGCCGATGTAGCAGCCGGCCACCACGTTCGAGGTGAAGCCCACGAACCAGACATCCTTGGCGTCGTTGGTGGTGCCGGTCTTGCCCGCCGTGGGCACCGGCAGGTTGACGTAATTCGAGGCGGTGCCGCGTTCGACCACGCCCTGCATCATCGACGTCAGCTGATAGGCGGTGACCGGGTCCATCACCCGCTCGCGGTTCGACACGATGCGCGGGCCGCGGCTGCCGGCGATCGAGGGATCGTCGCAATCGACGCAGTCGCGGGCGTCATGGCGATAGACGGTCTTGCCGTAGCGATCCTGCACCCGGTCGACCAGTGTCGGCTCCACCCGCTCGCCGCCATTGGCAAACATCGCATAGGCCGCGACCATCTTGAACAGGGTCGATTCCTGCGAGCCCAGCGCATTGGCCAGCACCGGGCTGAGCCGGTCATAAACGCCGAAGCGCTCGGCATAGCTGCCGACCACATCCATCCCGACCTCTTGCGCCAGGCGCACGGTCATCAGGTTGCGCGAGCGTTCGATGCCGGTGCGCAGCGGCGTCGGGCCGTAGAACTGGTTCGAGGCGTTCTTGGGCCGCCAGACGCCCTGCGGCGTGTCGATCTCGATCGGCGCGTCGACGATGATGGTGGCCGGCGTATAGCCGCTGTCGAGCGCCGAGGCATAGACAAAGGGCTTGAAGGACGAACCGGGCTGACGCTGGGCCTGGGTGGCGCGGTTGAACACCGAATTCTGATAGGAAAAGCCGCCCTGCATTGCCAGAACCCGGCCGGTGTTGACGTCCATCGCCATGAAGCCGCCCTGCACTTCCGGCACCTGCCGCAAGGTCCAGCGGATAAAGGCGCCCGCGCCATTGTCGCCTTCGGTCATCCTGCGCACATGCACGACGTCGCCGACCTCGAAATTGTCGAAGAAGTTGCCGCGAAGCCACTCGATGTCCTGACGCGGCACCACATGCGGCGCGTTCTCGTCCTCGGCCACACCCTCGATGCCGAGGCGCAATTGCTGATCCTCGACCGCCAGCACCACCGCCGGATACCAGGGGCTCTCGAGCGTGACGTCGCGGGCGACACGCACATCGGCCAGCGCCTCGCGCCAATTGTCGATCTCGGCGGCATCGATGCTCTTGCCGGTGCCGCGCCAGGTGCCCAACCCGCGATCATATTGCTCGAGCTGCCTTTGCAGCGCGTGAGCGGCAATCACCTGCATCTCGGGGTCGATGGTGGCGCGCACGGTCAGACCGCCGGAAAAGAACTCGCCCTCGCCGAAATCCTCGGAGAGCTGGCGGCGGATCTCGTCGGTGAAATAATCGCGCGGCGGCAGAGCGGTCTTGAAGCTCTCGAAATCGCCGTTCTGCACCGAGCGCAGCGGCTGGGCAACCTCCTCGCGATAGACGGCTTCGGTGATATAGCCGTTCTCCATCATCTCCTTGAGCACGAAGTTGCGCCGTTCCAGCAGCCGCTCCTTGCGGCGCACCGGGTGGAAATCCGACGGCGCCTTGGGCAGCGAAGCGAGGAAGGCGGCCTCATGCGGGGCGAGCTGGCCCAGGGTCTTGTTGAAATAGGTCTGGGCGGCGGCGGTGACGCCATAGGAGTTCTGGCCGAGGAAGATCTCGTTCATGTACAATTCGAGAATGCGCTCCTTGTCGAGCGTTTCCTCGAGCCGGGTGGCGAGGATGATCTCCTTGATCTTGCGTTCGATCCGGCGGTCGCCGGAGAGCAGGAAGTTCTTCATCACCTGCTGGGTGATGGTCGAGGCGCCGCGCACGTTCTGGCCGCGCGATTGCACCGCCTCGACACCGGCGGCGATGATGCCGCGCGCGTCATAGCCGGCGTGGTCGTAGAAATTCTTGTCCTCGGCCGAGATGAAGGCCTGTTTGATCAGGTCGGGGATCTCTTCGGCGGGGGTGAAAAGCCGGCGTTCCTGGGCGAACTCATCGATCATCCGGCCTTCACCGGAATAGATCCGGCTGATTGTCGGCGGCTTGTACTGGGCCAGCGATTCGTGGCTGGGCAGATCGCGGCCATAGACCCAGAAGACCGCGCCGATCGACAGTGCGATGGCCGCGGCCCCCATGGTGACCACGGTGAAAATGCCACCAAAGAAAGAAAGGATGAACCTCAGCACCACGCGCTCCTGCTGGTTTAGATGGCTTATATAGGCGTGATGCCCCGGGCGGTCAAAACACAAACCCCGTTATAATCCGCTCTTGCGGAAATCAGCCAATGGCGTCGCGTCACTTGCGCCGGAGCGGGGCAATCGTGGCGTCAGCCAGCGACCAGGCCAGGATGCCGTCGCGGATGCCGCGCGCCATTTTCGCCCGCCATTCCGGGTCTTGCAGGTTCTCCAGGTCACGGTCGGTCGAGAGAAAGCCGACCTCGACCAGCACGCTGGGAATATCGGCCGCCTTGAGCACCGAGAACCCGGCCTCGCGCAAGGGGCGCTTGTGGATCTCGCCCACCGAGTCGTCGATCGCGCGCACCATCGCCTTGGCCAGCATATGCGAGCGCGGGCCATTGTCCTGCCGCGCCAGATCCATCAGGATTTCGGCCACTTCATCGTCCGACCCGGTCAGGTCGACCCCGGCCAGGAGATCGCTGCGGTCATGGCGTTCGGCCAGCGCGGCGGTGGCTTCGTCGGTCGCGGTGTCCGACAGCATGTAAACCGAGGCCCCATGCGCCACGCCCTCTTCGAGCGCATCGGCATGCAGCGAGATGAAGAGATGCGCCCCGGCACGGCGGGCGATGGCGACGCGGGCCTCGAGCGAGACGAAGTGATCCTCTTCGCGGGTCATCACCACGTTGATGCCGCCCGCGCGCAACAGCGCCTCCTTCACGTCGCGTGCCAGTTGCAGCACCAGATCCGACTCGCGATAACCGCCGCGCAGCGCGCCGGGATCGATGCCACCATGGCCCGGATCGAGCACAACGGTCAGCACATCCGGCACGCCGGTCGTCTCGGCGCGCAGCGCGGGTTCCGGCAGCACCCATCGCGCGCTTGGAACGGCACCGACGGCGGCGTCGAAATCGGCCCGGTCGGTCCGGTCGAGCGTCACCCGCAGGGTCGCGGCGGCGGTGGCATCATCGACTTCGAGCGCGGCGGTCCTGACCGTCAGTGGCGCCGCCAGTTCGGCGACGAAGCGCGACCAGCCGGGCTGCAAGGCCCCGAAACGCACCGAGGCGAGATGATTGGACGCAAAGGCCTCTGCGGTCAGCCCGGTCCAGTCCACCTCCTGAAAGTCGAGGATCAGCCGGTCCGGCTCGGTCAGCGTATAGGCGCGCCAGGGCACGCCCTGGCTGAGTGCGAATTCCAGCGTCAGATCGCCGCCGCGGGCGATGCCGCTGTCCTCGGCATCGATCCGCGCCAGGGCGCCGAATTCCTGCGCCGGGGCTTGCGCGGTGAAAAGTGCCAGCGCGAAGGCGCAGGCGGAAAGGAGATGTCTGCTCATGCCGATGACCCTTGCTGCACGGGTCTCGCGCCCGCGTTCGAGCCACAATCTACCACGGCGCGCCGCCCCCTGCATCCCTCTATCGCGCGCCCCGGCAGCCGCACCGCGCCCCGCCTCTCTTTCCTCTTGCCGAAAATACCCTCGGGGGAGTCGCCACAGGCGACGGGGGCAGCGCCCCCACCCGGCTCAGCCCGCAGCCAGCCCGCGCCGGGCCATGAACCGCGCCAGCCGTTCCAGCCCCTCGCGGATATCCGCGGTCGAGCGGGCATAGGAAAACCGCAGGGTGCCACCGCCGCGCACCGGATCGAAATCGAGCCCCGGCGTCACCGCCACCCCGGCCTCGTCGAGGATCTCGCGGCAGAAGCTCAGGCTGTCATCGGTGATGTGGCTGACGTCGGCATAGACGTAGAACGCGCCGTCCGGCGGCGCGATCCGGTCGAACCCAGCCTTGGGCAGCCCGTCGAGCATCAACCGCCGGTTCTCGGCATAGACCGCGAGATTGGCCTGCAATTCGTCGTCGCAGTCCATCGCCGCCAGCGCCGCCACCTGGGCCACATGCGGCGCGCAGATGAACATGTTCTGCGCCAGCCGCTCGATCTTGCGCACATGTCCCTCGGGCACCACCATCCAGCCGACGCGCCAGCCGGTCATGCTGAAATACTTTGAAAAGGAGTTGATGACATAGCAGTCGTCGGTGATCTCCAGCGCGGTGACCGCCTTGGCCTCATATTCGATGCCATGGTAAATCTCGTCCGAGATGAAGGCCGCGCCCTTGGCCTGCGCCGCCGCGATCAGCGCCGCCATCGCCGGCCGGTCCAGCATGGTCCCGGTCGGATTGGCCGGCGAGGCGACCAGCAGGCCCTGGATATCGAGATCGGCGAAATCCCCGGGGGCCGGTTGCAGCCGGTTTTCGGGGCGGGTTTCGAGATCGATGGGTTCCAGCGACAGCCCCTTGAGGATCTGGCGATAGCTTGGATAGCCCGGCGCGCCGATCGCCACCCGGTCGCCGGCGTCGAAGAGCGCGGTGAAGGCCAGCAGGAAGGCGCCGGAGGAGCCCGGAGTGACGATCACCCGCGCCGGATCGAGCGTCACGCCGTACCAATCGGCATAAAGCCGCGCAATCCGTGCGCGCAGCGCCGGCAGGCCGAGCGCCACGGTATAGCCCATCGGATCGCTCTGCATTGCCGCACCCACGGCGGCGCGCGCGCCATGTGGTGCTGGCGTTCCGGGCTGGCCGACCTCCATGTGGATGATGTGGCGGCCGGCGGCCTCGGCCTGGCGCGCGGCCTCCATCACATCCATCACAATAAAAGGATCGACGTCCCCCCGCCTTGAGTCTCGCATGTTATTCTCCCAAGCTCTGCCCGGAGGCGGTTTTCCGGGATCGAGACGGGGAGGTCAATGCGGATACTGAGACACTTTGCGGCCACGCTCGCGCTCTGGGTGCTCGTGGCCGTGCCTGCCAAGGCGGCCGGATTGATCCGGGATGCCGACGTGGAATATGCGCTGGCGCAGATCGCCGCGCCGGTGCTTCGGGCGGCCGGCGTGCCGGCGAACCTGCGGATTCTGGTGATCGACGATCCGGCACTGAATGCCTTTGTCGCCGACAACCAGCATATCTTCCTGAACTCCGGCCTGATCATGAAGCTGGGCAGCGTCGAGGCGCTGCAATATGTCATCGCCCATGAGGCCGCGCATATCTCGAACGGCCACCTCGCCCGCCGCGCCGGCAATGCCCGCGCCGCGCGCACCGCCGCCGGGCTCGGCATGGTGCTGGCCGCCGCCGCCGCGGCCTCGGGCGCGCCCTCGGTGGCCACCGGCATCGCCGCCGGCAGTCAGAGCGCGGCGCTGCGCCAGTTCCTGGCCCATACCCGCGCCGAGGAAAGCTCGGCCGATGCCACCGCCCTGCGCAGCCTGGTCCGCGCCGGCATCGACCCGCGCGCCGCGCTCGAGGTGCATGAGCTGTTTCGCGGCCAGGAGGCCCTGAGCGCCGGCCGGCAGGATCCCTACATGCGCTCGCACCCGCTGACCCGCGACCGGATGCGCGCCGCCCAGGGCTTTGTCGCCGGCAACGCCGGGGCGGCCCGCGACGATCCCGGCGCCGCCTATTGGTTCGCCCGGGCCCAGGGCAAGCTCTCGGCCTTTCTGCGCGCGCCGGGCTGGACCCTGCGGCGGGCGGGCGCCAGCGTCAGCAAGGATATTGCCCTGATGCGCGAGGCGGTGGCCTATCACCGGAGCTCGGACCTGCGCAAATCCGTTGCGGCCATCGACCAGGCGCTGGCGCTACGGCCCCGGGACGCGCTCTACCTCGAACTCAAGGGGCAGATCCTGCTGGAAGGCCGGCAGTTCGGCCCGGCGGTGCAGGTCTATCGCCAGGCCGCCGCCATGGCCCCGAACGAGGCGCTGATCCTGGGCGGCCTGGGCCGCGCGCAGATGGCGGCGGGGGATGCGAAATCCGCGCTCGAGGTGCTGGAGCGTGCCCGCAGCCGCGATTTTCGCGATCCGCGCATCCTGCGCGACCTGGCGGTTGCCTATGCCAAGACCGGCCAGAACGGCATGGCCTCGCTGGTCACCGCCGAGCGCTATGCGCTGCAAGGCCGGATGAAGGACGCCAGGCTGCACGCCACCCGCGCCGAGGGGCTGCTTCCGCGGGGCTCCGGCCCTTGGCGGCGCGCCGAGGATGTGCTTTCTGCCACCAAGACCCTGCGCTGATGCGCGCGCTCATACAGGATAGCCAATGACCCGTTTTCTGACCGCCACCGCCCTTGCCGCCACCCTGGCCTGTGCCGGGCCCGCGCTGGCCACCGATCTGACCGAAATGACCGATGCCGAGCGTGATGCCTTTGGCGCGGCGGTCCGGGCCTATCTGATGGAGAACCCGCAGGTCATCATCGAGGCGGTCAACGAGCTCGAGCGGCGGCAGCAGGCGGCGCAGGGCGACCGCGATCTCGACCTGATCGCCGCCAATCGCGGTGACATCTTCGACGACGGATTCAGCCATGTCGGCGGCAACCCCGAGGGCGAAGTCACGCTGGTGGAATTCATCGACTATCGCTGCGGCTATTGCCGCAAGGCGCATGAAGAGGTCAAGGAACTGATCGAAAGCGACGGCAATATCCGCTTTATCGTCAAGGAGTTCCCGATTCTCGGCCCGGACAGCCTCGAGAGCTCGAAATTCGCCATTGCGGTGCTCGAGGTGGCCGGCGACGCGGCTTATGAGAGCGCGCATGACGCGCTGATCAAGCTTGGCGGCACGGTCAACGAGACCGCGCTGCGCCGGCTGGCCGAGACGCTGGGGCTGGATGCCGAGGCGGTGCTGGCGGAGATGGAGAGCGACAGGGTCGCGCAGCGGATCGCCGAGACCCGCGCCCTGGCGCAGCGGCTTCAGATCAACGGCACGCCGACCTTCGTGCTGGAAGACAGCCTGCTGCGCGGCTACCTGCCGCTCGACGCGATGCGCCAGGTGGTGGCGCAAGAACGCGCCGAGGGCTGAGGCCGCGCCCGGGACACCGGGCGGAACGGGAGGCCCCGGATCAGGTCCGGGGCGGGGGCGGGATCAGGTCCGGGGCGGGAGCGGGATCGGGTCCCGGGGTTTTTTCTGGGGGCTCTGCCCCCGGCCTTTGGCCTCCCCCGAGGTATTTCGTGCAAGAGGAAAGACAGGCGTTGTCATCCGCGCCCCGGGGTCATTCCGCCGCCTGGGCTTCGCGGGCCGCGATTTCGGCGGCCTTCTTTTCGACTTCCTCGACGATATGTTCGACCATCTGGTCGTTCGACATCTTGTGGCTGGCCTTGCCGGCGAGATAGACCATGCCATTGCCGGCACCGCCGCCGGTAAAGCCCACGTCGGTCATCAGCGCCTCGCCCGGGCCATTGACCACGCAGCCGATGATCGACAGGCTCATCGGCGTCTTGATGTGTTCCAGCCGCTGCTCCAGCACTTCGACCGTCTTGATCACGTCGAAGCCCTGACGGGCGCAGGAGGGGCAGGAAATGATGTTCACGCCGCGGTGACGCAGGCCGAGCGACTTGAGGATCTCGAAGCCGACCTTGACCTCTTCGACCGGATCGGCCGAGAGGCTGACGCGGATGGTGTCGCCGATGCCCATCCAGAGCAGGTTGCCGAGACCGATAGCGCTCTTGATGGTGCCCGAGGTCAGCCCGCCGGCCTCGGTGATGCCGAGGTGGATCGGCGCATCGGTGGCCTCGGCCAGCGCCTGATAGGCGGCGGCGGCCATGAAGACATCCGATGCCTTGCAGGAGATCTTGAACGCGTGGAAATCGTTGTCCTGCAAGACCTTGATATGATCGAGGCCGGATTCGACCATGGCGTCGGGGGTCGGTTCACCGTATTTCTCGAGCAGGTGCTTTTCCAGCGAGCCGGCGTTGACGCCGATGCGGATCGAGCAATCGTGATCGCGGGCCGCGCGGATCACTTCCTTGACCCGGTCCTCGGAGCCGATATTGCCGGGGTTTATCCGCAGACAGGCCGCGCCGGCCTCGGCGGCTTCGATGCCGCGCTTGTAGTGGAAGTGTATGTCGGCGACGATCGGCACCGGGCTCTCGCGGCAGATTTCCTTCATCGCCTTGGCCGACGCCTCGTCGGGTACCGAGACCCGGACGATATCGGCCCCGGCCTCGGCGGCGCGAATGATCTGGTCGAGCGTGGCCTTGACGTCGGTGGTGATGGTATTGGTCATCGTCTGCACAGAGATCGGCGCATCGCCGCCCACGGCGACATTGCCGACCATGATCTGACGGCTCTTGCGGCGATAGATATTGCGCCACGGACGGACGTGATTGAGGCTCATGGAAAGTATCCCGAAGCTGTACGCATGTTGCCCGCAACCTAGTCAGACTGGCCGGCAATGCAATGCGTCAGAGGTTATTCGCCGGCCGTGGTCTCCGGCGTCGGCGTGGCGACACGCAGGTTCAGCTCGGCCACCATCCGCTCGAGGTCGCCATCGCTGGCCGGATCGGCGGGCTGATAGCGCTCGGTCAGGCTCGCCGCGGCCAGCGCCACATTCGAGGTCACGGCGCCGCGCGGCCCGGCGGGGCCGTAGGTCTGGCCGTTGACGGCGAAATAGACCGCGCCCGAGGCCCCGACCCGCAGCGTCGCCGGCTCTTCGCCCTGCGGCACGTCGAAGGTATCGCCGGCGTTCATCACCGCCTCATAGAGCACGCTGCCATCGGCGGCGCGCACCCGCACCCAGGCCGGGCGGACGGCAACCAATTGCACACCGGGTTTCGGCGGTTCCAGCACCTGCGGCAAGGCGGTGGCGGCCACCTGTTCGGCGACCTGGTCCATCACCCCGTCCAGCGGCACATCGCCCGAGGCGGCGGCGCTGGCGGTGACAATCGAGGGGGTGCGTTCCCGCGAGGCCCTGGCAAAACTGCCGACGCGTGACGGATCGAGTGTGGAAATCGGCGCGTCGCGGGCGATCATCACCGGCACATCCAGCGCCTGCGGGCGATAGAGCCGGTCCATCGGTTCGCTCGAGGGCGGGTTGAACACGCCGGCGGCGCGGGTCTCGTCGGGATCGAGGCTGTCCTCTTCCGGCGCGATCCGGCCGGCGCCCTCGAGGGGGTCGAGCTCGGCCAGCGCGATCGGCGTCTGATCCACCGGGGTGAGCTGCACCCGCTGGATTTCCTGCAACACGCTCCAGCCGCCATAGCCGATCCCGGCGATCAGCGTCAGCAGCACCAGCATCGAGCCGATGGCCCCGGGTTCGATCTGGGCCAGGAAGCTTTCGCCGCGCGGGGCGAAAGGCATGTTCGGATCGGTGAAGAGATCCCGTTCGGCCGGAGATTTCTGCGGCAGCTTCTGCCCCGGCTTGCGCTGCTGGCTGGACGCTTCGGCCGACATGCCATGCGCGGTGGTAAAGCCGCTTTCGATGCAGAAATTCTGAAAGGTGACATCGGGATCCATGTTGAGATAGCGCGCATAGGAGCGCACGTATCCGGCAATGAATCCGGGAGTATCAAAAGCTTCGGGATCGCAATTTTCGATCGCGGCGATATAGGAGGCCTTGATCCGCAATTCGCGCTGCACGTCGAGCAGGGATTTGCCCATGGTGGCCCGTTCGCCCCGCATGACATCCCCAAGGCGCAATGCGAAGTCGTCAAACCCCTTTGGGCCGACGTTTTCCTCGCCCGGCGCCTCGCCGCGCCTCAGTTTGCGCCCTATCATGCCGATCTGCCCCGTTTTTCGTTGCCCTGACCATTCCCCAACGGTTCAGGACGATTCGTGTCGCCCCTTTGCTTGTAACGAGGTTAGCATGTAGCGCGCATAATGGCAGGGTCAAAACCGCTCAGGCACTCAGGTCGGCACGATTCAGCGCACAATGCGACCACAGATCGTCCATTGCTCCCACCAGGGCATCCATCTCGCGCGGGCCGTGCACCGGCGACGGGGTGAACCGCAGCCGTTCGGTGCCGCGCGGCACGGTCGGGAAGTTGATCGGCTGGACATAGATGCCGTAGGTCTCGAGCAGCATGTCCGACAATTTCTTGGTGTGCACCGGGTCTCCAACGATCACCGGCACGATATGGCTGCCGTGATCGATGATCGGCAGGCCCATGCCCTTGAGCCGCAGCTTGAGGATGCTGGCCTGGGTCTGGTGCCGCTCGCGCAACGCCTGGTCGGTCTTGAGATGTTTCACACTGGCCGCGGCGCCGGCGGCAATCGCCGGCGGCAGCGAGGTGGTGAAGATGAAGCCCGGCGCATAAGACCTTATGGCGTCACACATTTTATGACTGGCCGCGATATAGCCGCCCATCACGCCAAAAGCCTTGGCCAATGTGCCGTTGATGATGTCGAGCCGGTGCATCAGCCGGTCGCGCTCGGCCACGCCGGCGCCGCGCGGGCCGTACATGCCCACCGCATGGACCTCGTCGATATAAGTCAGCGCGCCGAATTCGTCGGCCAGGTCGCAGATCGCTTCGATCGGGCCGAAATCGCCGTCCATCGAATAGACCGATTCAAAGGCGATCAGCTTGGGCGCCGCCGGATCGTCGGCCTCGAGCAGCTCGCGCAGATGGGCGACGTCGTTGTGGCGGAAGATGCGCTTGGCCCCGCCGTTGCGCCGCACGCCCTCGATCATCGAGGCATGGTTCAGCGCGTCCGAGTATATGATCAGACCGGGAAACAGCTTGGGCAGCGTGCTTAACGTCGCGTCATTGGCGATATAGGCGCTGGTAAAGAGCAGCGCAGATTCCTTGCCGTGCAGATCGGCCAACTCGGCCTCGAGCCGCTTGTGATAGACCGTGGTGCCCGAAATGTTGCGGGTGCCGCCGGAGCCGGCGCCGGTGGCCTCCAGCGCCTCGTGCATCGCCGCGAGCACCACCGGGTGCTGGCCCATACCGAGGTAGTCGTTGCCGCACCAGACGGTGATCGGCTGTTCGCTGCCGTCGGGCTTGCGCCAGGTGGCATGCGGGAAATGGCCCTGCTTGCGTTCGATATCGATAAAGGTCCGGTAGCGGCCCTCGTCGTGCAGGCGGCCGAGCGCCGCGTCGAGTTTCGCGGTATAATCCAGATTGTGGCTCACCGGGGCACCTCCGTTTGCGTGGGGCCGCGGGCCCTGCGTATGAACCCGATCGCCCGAAAGGCGGTCAAATTCACGTTCCTGAATACTTACAGCGGGAAATCCCGTCTGGCAACCTCTACTAGCGGCGACCCATGGCCGCAGCATTGATCCATGTCAAACCCCACTGGACAGGGATTTCCGCTTCGCTAGGGTCTGACGCAAAAAGGAAACCTGCCGATGGACATTTCGCCCGTTCTGACCCGAATCGATGATGACCTCAATGCGGCATCTGACCGCTTGAAAGACCTTCTTCGAATCCCGTCGATTTCCACCGATCCGGCCTATGCGGCCCAGTGCCAGCAGGCCGCAGACTGGCTTGTGGCCGACCTGCAATCGCTGGGCGCCGAGGCCAGCAAGCGTCCCACCCCGGGCCATCCCATGGTGGTGGGCCATATCGGCGAGGGCGGCCCGCATCTGCTGTTCTACGGCCATTACGACGTGCAGCCGGTCGACCCGCTCGAGCTGTGGGAGCGGGACCCGTTCGATCCGCAGATCGAGGACACACCTCAAGGAAAAGTGATCCGCGGACGCGGCACCAGCGACGACAAGGGTCAGCTGATGACCTTTGTCGAGGCCTGCCGGGCCTGGATCGCGGTGCACGGGCGTCTGCCCTGCCGCATCACCTTCTTCTTCGAGGGCGAGGAGGAGAGCGGCTCGCCCTCGCTGATCCCCTTCATGAAAGAGAACGCCGCAGAGCTGAAATCCGACATCGCGCTGATCTGCGACACCGGCATGTTCGATCCCGCGACGCCCACCATCGTCACCATGCTGCGCGGGCTGATGGGCGAGGAGCTGACCATCACCGGCCCCTCGCGCGACCTGCATTCCGGCATGTTCGGCGGCATCGCGATGAACCCGATCAGGGTGCTGTCGAAGGTGCTGGCGGGGCTGCATGACGACACCGGCCGGGTCACCCTGCCCGGCTTCTACGACGGGGTGCCGGAACTGCCGGCGCAGGTGCGCGAACAATGGGCGGCGCTTGGCGAACCGGGTGAGATGGCGCGCGACTTCCTCGGTGCCGTCGGGCTGTCACAGCCGGCGGGCGAGAACACCCGCACCGGGCTCGAGATGATCTGGTCGCGCCCGACCTGCGACGTCAACGGCATCTGGGGCGGCTACACCGGTGCCGGCTTCAAGACCGTGCTGCCGAGCCAGGCCCATGCCAAGGTGAGCTTCCGCCTGGTGGGTCAGCAGGACCCCCACGCCATCCGCGAGAGCTTTCGCGCCTATGTCGAGAGCCAGCTGCCCGAGGATTGCACGGTCAGCTTCAAACCCCACGGCGCCTCGCCGGCCGCGGTGATGGACACCTCCTCGCCGCTGTTCGAGGCCGCGCGGCAGGCGCTCACCGACGAATGGCCCAACCCGGCGGTGTTTGCCGGCTGCGGCGGCTCGATCCCGATCGCGGGGTATTTTAGCGATTACCTCGACATGCCGGCCATGCTGATCGGCTTTGGCCTGGACGACGACCAGATCCATTCGCCGAACGAGAAATATGCGCTGACGAGCTTCCACAAGGGGATGCGGAGCTGGGTTCGGGTGTTGGGGGCTGTGGGGTGAGGGAGTGGCAGAGGCACCCAAATAACAATCTAGACTAATAGCCATACTTGATAAATCATAGGGATACTATTGAACCAACACCTCTGCTATTCCGCAATGCAGGAAACAAAATGACGCTGGTTACGTTAACCTATTTCGACAGAACCTTTTTAGCTGTTTCCGACTCTAGAATCTCAGGACCTAACGGCCCGTTACTTGAAAAGTTTCCAAAGCTCACGTCATTGGAATATAAATTCTCTTGGGGACACCGGCTAGATAGCTTGACAGAGGCATGCTCCGGTAATCTTGGGTTCGCATTTTCCGGCAGCACCCTTTTTAGCCTAGCGTTTGCCAACTTGTTCTCGCGAGCGATCTCGGACATGCATTCGTTTAAGGAGCAGCCTCTCCCATCGTTTGGAGCATTCGAAAAAATTGCAAGTTATTGCGCCAGATCTCTCATCGATCACGTCAGGGACGGAAATCAATGCTTCGAAGCTCTCATTTTTGGATTTGACCCAAATCTGGCCGAGCCTAGGGTTATCAAAACTAAACTAGGCCCCGGCGAATCCGGAGCGCAGGTTACGGTTGAGTTTATATTGCCTAGAGTAGACAAAATAATTACCCTAGGGACAGGGGCAAGGCACTTGCCTGATGAGATGCCGAAACCTTCAGAAGTTCCTCTGCAGATTTTCGTGTCAAACGTGATCAACAGCCAAGCTGATCGAAATACAGGCGGCCATGTTCAAATCCTAGAACTTAACTCTAAGAAATGCGTTTTTCGCGGAACAATGCTCGACGGCCCTTCATGGGACGATGCGAATTATTCAGGAGTGGACCGAGGTGCTTTGGGTGAAGTGGAAGGTTATAGTGTCGGCAGCTCAGAACCTGTGCAACTAAAGCCCTATTCAGCAATCCGATCCGCAGCAATGGAAAAAGAATTAAAGCATAGATTGACGAACAAGGAACTCCCTAAATCTAATAAGAATGTAGGCCCGATCATGACGTTCTTATCTGTAATCCACAAGGATCAGGCTATCGGCGTCGTTGACGAAAATTACCACGTTTCCCCCTCTCCACTTATATCTGGTCAATACTATTTCTCAAAGGTCTGCCCGTCATGTTGGCGAAATAGTCCCTCGATACATAGTCCGGCAAACGGCGAAGGCTTCAATGGAAAGATTGAAGGAAAGGGCCAAATCACGACTTCATGCCAGTTCTGTCGCAAGGAGATGAGGTATGAGCCGAAGGATTTTAAAGTCGAGACCAGATGGAAGTAGAATGATAATTTCTGTTTGTCCGATTCAGTGTCTTTGATGCATTTGAGCATCTCTTGGCCGAAAATAGAGAAAGATCGCGAAACAACTCACACCACCCCCAAAAACCGCTCCGGCAGCACCATCACCCGATCGCTCTCCTCGCGGACGAACTGCCAGAACCCGGTGTCGCCCCGCTTCTTCCACGACCGGTGCATCGCCCGCCGCACGCCGGTCAGGTCGAATGCCGCAGGCTCGGCCGCCTCGAACGCCGCAAAGACCGCCCGGTCCTCGCCCCGCGCCTCGGCAAACCAGTGCCGCCCGATCGCGGCCTGTTTGACCGAGGCCCCCACCGTCTCGGTCACCGCATTGCGGTGGTCCATCACCCGGGCGTAGTTGTCGAAGTCGCAGAACTTCAGGTGCAGCAGCAGCAGTTCGTCCGGCGTGTGCAGCTTGTCGGCCTGGGTGAAATGCCCGCCCCGCGCGATCTTGACGCCCTGCGACACCACGCAAGGCTTGGAATAATGCGGCGCCAGGCGGACGTGGCGGCGCGGCCCGAGGATATGGTCCTCGATCGGCGCGGGCTCTTCCGCCACCCGGTGCACCACCTCGAGCCCCACCGGCGTCAGCACCCGCCGGATCGGCTGCTCGCGCAGGACGTCGAGCAAGGAGACCCCGGCGGCGGGATCGACCACCACCAGCTCGTCGACATCGCCCACGATCACATGGTCGTAGTAGCAGCGCAGCCCCTGCACCAGATTGTTGAGCAGCCGCCAGCGCTTCATGTCGAAATTGGGATGCGGGTCGCCGGGGATGCCGATGATGTTGCAGCCCTCGGCCAGGCGCACCACCTCCTCGCCGCGGCCATGGTTGATGATGGTGCAGTTCTCGCGGCCCAGCGCCGCGCCGTAGTGCCTCAGCCAGGCCTTGAGGAAGAAGGCATCGTCACGCACCATGGTCAGCGCGGCGGCGGTTGTCTGCATGTCACTTGTCCTGCTCTTGCGCGGGTCTCTGGGCCCGGTTACCACTTTTGCACAGATTAGCCGGAAAGCCCTGCATGCGCGACACAATCCTCACCGATCTGGCCGGCACAGGCTGGGCCATCCGTCACAGCGGCAGCGCGCCGAAGCGGTTTCAGGTGATGGGCGAGCGGTCCTCGGGGACGAATTTCGTCAAGCGGCTGATCGACGGCAACACCTGGCTCGGCAATTCCGAGGTGCTGGGCTGGAAACACGGGGTGCCGGGGATGCTGGCGATCCCGGCGGATTTCACCGTGGTCTGCACCTTTCGCGCCGCCGATGCCTGGGCGCTGTCGATGCATGCCAAGCCCTGGCACGCCCGGCCGCCGCTTCAGGCGCTGGGGTTCTCCGACTTCATCCGCGCCCCCTGGGACAGCCGCATCGACCGGCCGCGCTATTTCCCCTGGGCCGAGGCGCCCGAGTTCCGCGGCCAGCCGCTCCAGGCCGACCGGCATCCGATCACCGGCGCGATGTTCCGCGATCTGTTCGAATTGCGGGCGGTCAAGATGGCGGTGCTGCTGAGTTTTGCCATTCGCCATTCCTCCTGCGTTTTCCTGCGGATGGAGGCGGTTCAGGCGGCGCCCGAGGCGTTTCTCGCCGATCTGCGCGCGGGCCTTGCCCTGCCCGCGACCGATACCGCTTACAAGCCCGTGACCAAGCGCCTGGGCGCCAAGTTCAAGCCTGCGGTGATGACCCGGCCGGAGACCCCCGCCGAGATGCCCGAAGCGGACCGGGCATGGATGCGCGAACGGCTCGACCTCGGGGTCGAAGAGGCGATGGGCTATACGTACTGAGCTGCGGCGCGACGCTCTGCGCGCGGGCCCCCGAGGGGGGTATTTTTCATCCGATGGGGAAAGTGGCGCGGTTGACGGGGCTCGAACCCGCGACCCCCGGCGTGACAGGCCGGTACTCTAACCAACTGAGCTACAACCGCGCGTGAGGGGCTGATTAAGTGAAGCGGCGGGGGACGTCAAGCGGGTTGGCCGAGATTTTCTCGGGTTTTTGCTCTGCCCCGCGAGAGCAGCCGTCTGCCCTGCCCCAGCCGGCCAGCACGGCCTGTCGACGCGGACCCGCGAGGCCGAATTCTTCGCGGCCGTTCATTTCGCAGTGACCGCCAAATCTCCGAGTGAGATAGATGGGGCCAGTATGTGGATCTTGCCACTGTCTGTTTCACCGCTTTCGACTGTCTCCAAAATTACCCTGGCAGCTGTCTCGCCGATTGCGCGGCGAGCGGTGTGGGACGTGGCAATCTTCCCTGGGAACCCTTCGAGGAGGCCCAACCCGTTGAATCCGGCCAAGGCGACCTCGCCCGGAACATCGATGCCCGCGGCGATACAATGGCACAACCCGCCAAAGGCGAGGTCGTCGTTGGAGAAATGGATGCAATCGAGGTCAGGTTGACGTGCCAGAAGTTCGGCCGTCTTGCGGCGCCCGCAGGCGATGGCCGGTAGCGTGGCCTCATCCCCTTCCCGGTGAGCCCCGTCGATCGCGTCGATGAATTCGAGACCCTGGCTGCGCAAGGCATCGAGGAAGCCCTTCTTCCGCTTGGCCGCCCTGAGATCCTTGTCGAGGTTGCGCCCGACATATCCAAAGCGCCGTCGGCCCGATGCAAGAAGGGCTGCCGCCATATCGTGCCCGGCCCCGGACTGCGAGAACCCGACACAGGCATCCACCGGATCGCCATCGCAATCCATGATCTGGACGATGGGTATACCGGCGTCGGCCAGCAATCTCCGCGATTCGTCCGGCTGGTCGAGCCCGGTGACGATCAGCCCGGCAGGCCGCCATGACAGCATGTTGCGGATGGTGGTGTATTCGGCCTCAGGATCGTAATCCGTCACGCCGAAGACCGGTTGCAGCGCCGTGCCCTTCAGGGCGTCGGTCACCCCCGACATGACCTGCGGAAACACGGTGTTCGACAGGCTCGGCACCACCACCCCGATCAGATCGGTGCGCTTGCTCGACAGCGAGGCCGCGAGGTGATTCCCGTAGTAGCCGATCTCGCGCGCGGCCTGTTTCACCTTGTCGACATTGGCCTTCGACACGTCCTTGTCCCCGCGCAACGCCCGCGAAGCCGTCATCTTGCTGACGCCGGCCGCCGCCGCGACATCGGCCAAGGTCTTTCGTTTTTTCATGGCCTTGTCGCCCTCCGGGCCCTGGTTGGGCAGCGTGACGCGCCGACCAGACCGGTGCGCCGCATGCTGTTGCCTCCCGATCCTGAGGTCGGGACGTTGACAGAATAGGCAGAATGCGGCACTGGTATCAATACCGGTAGCGATACCGGTATTGATACCGGCGCCATCGTCGCCGGTGAGGAGCCGCGATCTCACAAGGATCGCACCTATCAAAGAACCAGGGCCCCGAGGGGTTCTGACGGGAGGAAACATGACTGCTTACACTTTGAAATCCGCATTTCTGAGCGGCCTCGTTGCTGCCACGTCGCTGATGGCCAGCACGGCTCTGGCGCAGGAGTACCAGTGGACGTTCCAGACCTCGGCACAGGCCGGCGACAACTTCTTTCCGATCGAGGAAGCCTGGGCCGACCGCGTCAAGGAACTGTCCGACGGACGCATCGAGATCACGGTCGTGCCGGTCGGTACCGTGGTGGCCCATAACGAAACCCTCGACGCGGTGGGCGCCGGCATCCTGCAAGGCCACATTACCGATCCGTCGTACTTCTCCGGCAAGGATCCGGCCTTCGCGATGCTGGGCAACCTCGTCGGCGCCTGGTCGGCGCCCGAGCAGATGTTCGACTACATGGAAAACGGCGGCGGCAAGGCGCTGTTCAACGAGCTGGTGAACCCCTACGGGCTACAGTTCCTGGGCGCCTCGGCCACCGGGGTCGAGGCCTTCCTCTCGACCAAGCCGCTCTATGGCGTCGACGACCTCAAGGGCATCAAGATGCGCGCGCCCGAAGGCATGGTGCAGGAGGTCTTTGCCGCCGCCGGCGCCTCGCCGGTGAACCTGCCTGGCTCCGAAGTCTATACCGCGCTGGAAAAAGGCGTGATCGACGCGGCCGACTATACCGTGTTCTCGACCAATCACGCCCAGGGCATGCATGAATTCGCCAAGTATCCGCTCTATCCCGGCTTCCACTCGATGCCGGTGATCGACGTGTCCCTGAACAAGGCGATCTACGACGGGCTGCCGGAAGACCTCCAGACCATCCTGAACGATTCGGTTTCGGTCTTTGCCGAAGACATGATCACGCAGCTCGACGAACAGAACGAGGCCGCCGTGGCCGAGGCACAGGCCGATCCCGAGATCACCGTGATCGACTGGTCCGACGAAGAGCGCGCGAAGTTCCGCGGCATTGCCAAGTCGCAATGGGCCAAATGGGCAGACCGCTCCGAGATGGCAGGCAAGGCCTATGAGAGCGTCACCGCCTACCTGACCGACAAGGGCCTTCTGGCCGAGTGATTGCCACCTGACGGCAAGACCGGAAGGGGCCGGCCACGGCCCCTTCTTCTGACACCATCCAGCTCACGTTCCGGGAGGGGACAATGGCACAGCAAGACGCGGCGATGACCGACGCCGAAATCGAAGCGCAGCTCGAGGCGCTCAAACGCGCCCATGAAGACGACAGCGCCGGTGCCCAGAATGCGCTTGATCGCGGCATCCTGACGGTGGGCACCGCCTTCAGCTTCCTGTTTGCCATTGCGACGGTGATCTCGATCTACGAGATCATCATGCGGTATTTCTTCAACGCGCCCACGATCTGGGCGCATGAGACGGTGATCGCGCTAATCGCGGCCTGTTATCTCTATGGCGGCATGCAGTGCCTTGCCGCCGACAAACACATCCGCATCGGGCTGATCTATTTCGGCACCTCCGGCGGCACCCGCCGGCTGCTGGATGTGGTCAACGGGCTTCTGACGCTGTTCTTCGCGGTGGCGATTGCCTACGCGGCCTATACCATGGTCGAGAAATCCTGGTGGAGCCCCCAGGGCGATATCCGGCTCGAGCGCTCCGGCTCGGCCTGGAACCCGATCACGCCGGCGATCATCAAGATGCTGCTTCTGATCACCGCCATCGTGCTGGCGATCCAGTCGGTGGGGCATATCTGGACCGCCTGGAAAGGCACCGGCTTCCGGCAGAGCGCCGGCGAGGCGCCCGGCAAATTCGCCGTGGCCGGCATCGGCCTGGTCTTTGCCCTGCTTCTGGCCGGCGGCTATCTGCTGTTCAGCGAAGGCCGGAACCTCGGCATCGAGACCGGGTCACTTCTGCTGGTGGGCTCGATCATGATCCTGATCCTGACCGGCATCCCGCTGGCCTTCGTCACCGGGCTGATCGCGATCCTCTTCACCATCGCCTGGTTCGGGCCGATGGGCGTGCCGCTGGTCTCCAGCCGCATCTATTCCTTCGTCAATGAATACGTGCTTGTCGCCATTCCGATGTTCGTGCTCATGGCCTCGCTGCTCGACCGCTCGGGCATGGCCCGCGATCTCTATGATGCGATGCGCCTCATTGCCGGCCGGATCAAGGGCGGCGTCGCCGTCCAGACCCTGGTGGCCGCGGTCTTTCTCGCCGCAATCTCCGGCATCATCGGCGGCGAGATCGTCCTGCTGGGCCTGATCGCCCTGCCGCAAATGCTGCGGCTTGGCTACAACCGGGCGCTGGCCATCGGCACCGTCTGCGCCGGTGGCTCGCTGGGCACGATGATCCCGCCGTCGATCGTGCTGATCGTCTATGGCCTGACCGCCAGCGTCTCGATCGGCGACCTCTTCCTCGCCACGGTGACCCCCGGCCTGATGCTAGCCTCCTTCTACATCATCTACATCCTCATCCGCTGCTACGCGAACCCGGAAATGGGCCCGCCGATCTCTGACGCAGAGCTGGACATTCCGATGTCCGAGAAACTGCGCAAGATGCGCGGCGTGATCCTGCCGGTCGGCGTGGCGGTGACGGTTCTGGGCTCGATCTACGGCGGCATCGCCTCGGTGACCGAGGCCGCGGCCATGGGCGTGGTCGGCGTGTTCCTGTCGGCCGCGATCCGGCGCGAGGTGACCTGGACGCTGATCCGCGACAGCCTGAAGCAGACGCTGGAGACCTGCGGCATGATCATCTGGATCGGCCTCGGCGCCGCGGCGCTGGTGGGTGTCTACAACCTCATGGGCGGCAACCGCTTCATCGAAGCCACCATTCTGGGCAGTGGCGCCTCGCCGATTGTCATCGTGTTGATCATGATGGGCATTCTCGTGGTGCTGGGCCTCTTCATGGACTGGATCGGCATCGCGCTGCTGACCATGCCGATCTTCGTCCCGATCATCATCAAGCTGGGGATGGATCCGGTCTGGTTCGGCATCCTCTTTGCGATGAACATGCAGGTGAGCTACCTCTCGCCGCCCTTCGGCCCGGCCGCCTTCTATCTGAAATCGGTCGCCCCCAAGGACATGAGCCTGTCGGAGATCTTCCGCGCGCTGATCCCCTTCATCTGCATTCAGGTCGTGGCGCTCGCCATCGTGTTGTTCTTCCCGCAGGTCGCACTCTGGCTGCCGGAATGGTTGAAAGGAAATTGAGATGAGCAAAGACACCCGAAACGTTGCCGTCATCGGCCTGGGCTCCATGGGCTTCGGCATGGCCGCCTCGGCATTGCGCGGGGGACACAAGGTCTGGGGCGTCGACATCGACGCCGACCGGATCGCCAGGTTTCAGGCCGAGGGCGGCCAACCGACCGCCCTGGCCGATGCCGCCGATACGCTTGACGCGGTTGCGGTGGTGGTGCTGAACGCCGCCCAGACCGAAAGCGTGCTGTTCGGCGACGCGGGCATCGTGCCACGGCTCCGGCCCGGCGCGGTCGTCCTGGCCTGCGCCACCGTGCCGCCCGAGTTCGCCCGCGACATGGCCACCCGCTGCGCAGCCCAAGGCGTGCTCTACCTCGACGCGCCGATCTCGGGCGGGGCCACCAAGGCCGCCAACGGCCAGCTCTCGATCATGGCCTCCGGCACGCCCGCCGCCTTTGCCGCCGCTCGCCCGGTGCTGGACAGCATCGCCGAGACGGTCTTTGACCTGGGCGACACAGCCGGCGCCGGCAGCGCCATGAAAGCGGTCAACCAGCTGCTCGCCGGGGTGCATATCGCCACCATGGCCGAAGCGCTGACTTTCGGCATGACCCAGGGTGTCACGCCGGAGAAATTCGTCGAGGTGATCAGCAAATGCGCCGGCACCAGCTGGATGCTCGAGAACCGCGCGCCGCATGTGGTCGAGGGTGATTACACCCCGCGCAGCTCGGTCAACATCTGGCCCAAGGATCTGGGCATCGTGCTCGACATCGCCCGTACCGCGCAGTTCAGCGCCCCGATCACCGCCGCCGCGCTGCAACAATTCCTCGCCGCCGCCGGCATGGGCCACGGACAGGAGGATGACGCCGCCGTCGCCAAGGTCTATGCCCGCAACGCCGGGCTCACACTTCCGGGAGAGACCGCATGACCACCGTTCTTGGCTGCATCGCCGATGATTTCACCGGCGCCACTGATATCGCCGGCCTGCTGGCGCGCTCCGGCGTCCGCGTCTCGCTGCGCATCGGCGTGCCCGAGGGCCCGCCCCGCGACACTGCCGCCTTCGAGGTGATCGCCCTGAAATCGCGGACTGCACCGGTGGGTGAGGCCCTCGCCGAGACCCGCGCGGCGCTGCGCTGGCTTCAGGCCGCCGGCGCGCAAAGGTTTTTCTGGAAATACTGCTCCACTTTCGACTCGACCTCCGAAGGCAATATCGGCCCGGTCGCCGAGGCGCTGATGGCCGATCTGGGCACCGACCAGACGATCTACTGCCCGGCCTTCCCGGAAAACGGCCGGTCGATCTTCATGGGCAACCTCTTTGTCGGCCGCCAGCCGCTGGCGGAAAGCCCGATGAAGGATCACCCGCTGACCCCGATGCGCGACAGCAACCTGATGCGCCTGCTGGAGCCGCAGGTCACCAAGGCCGTGGGTCTGGCCGACCGGCTGACCGTGGCGCAGGGGCCGAAGGCGCTGCGGGCCGAACTGGCCGCGCTCAAGACGCAGGGCGTAGCGCATGTGGTGGTCGATGCGGTGGCGAACTCCGATCTCGATGTTATCGCCGAGGCCTGCCGCGACATGCCCTTGATGACCGGCGGCAGCGCGGTGGCCATGCCCTTGCCCGCACTCTACCTCGCCGATGGTACGCTCTCGGCGGATGCGCCCAAGGCAGAGGCCCCGACGCTCGGGCGGGGCACCATCGTGCTCTCGGGCAGCTGCTCGGCCATGACCAACAAGCAGGTGGCGGATTATATCAGCCGGGGCGTCCCCGCCTTCCAGCTCGACCCGTTGTCCCTGGCCGAGAACGGCCCGCAAAAGGCGCTCGATTGGCTGGCGCGCCAGGATCTGGACACGGCCCCGCTGATCTACGCCACCGCCAATCCCGACAGCGTCCGCGCCGCGCAGGAAAAGCTCGGCGTTGCCGGCGCCGGCGAGATCGTCGAAGCCACGCTCTCGGCCTGCGCCGTGGCGGCCCGTGATGCCGGCGCGCGGCGGGTGATCGTCGCCGGGGGCGAGACTTCGGGCGCGGTGACCAAGGCGCTTGGCGTCAGCCAGCTCGACATCGGCACCGAGATCGCGCCGGGCGTGCCCTGGACCTATTGCCAGTCGGGCGGCCAGCAGATCGCCCTGACCCTGAAATCCGGCAACTTCGGCACCGAGACCTTCTTTACCGACGCCCAGGCCCGACTGGAGGCCGCATGACCCCGGAAAGCCAATTGCGCGAGCAGATCTGCCTGCTGGCGAAATCGATGTTCGATCGCGGGCTGACCGGCGGCAGCACCGGAAACATCTCGGCCCGGACCGAGGATGGCGGGCTCTTGGTTTCGCCCACCGGCACCAGTTTCGGCCGGCTCGATCCCGGCCGGCTCAGCCGCTTCGATGCCACGGGCAGCCATATCGACGGTGACAAGCCCACCAAGGAAATGCCGCTGCACAGCGCCTTTTACGACACCCGCAGCAGTGCCGGCGCGGTGGTGCACCTGCACTCCTGCCATTCCGTCGCGCTGTCGATGATGCCGGATGTGGACCCCGACAACTTCCTGCCGCCGCTCACGCCCTACGGCATCATGAAGCTCGGCAAGGTAAAGCTCCTGCCCTTCTACCTGCCCGGCGATCCTGCGATGGGCGACGCGGTGCGCGGCCTTGCCGGCAAACGCACGGCAGTGATGCTGGCCAACCACGGCCCGGTGGTCGCCGGCCGCGACATCGAGGCCGCCTGTAACGCCATCGAAGAGCTGGAAGACACCGCAAGGCTGGCGATGATGACCCGCGGGATGCAGCCGCGCGGTCTGACCGAGGATCAGGTGCAGGCGCTGGTCACGAAATTCGACGTGGAGTGGGATGCATGAAGTTTTCGGCCAACTTGGGCTTTCTCTGGAACGACCGCCCGCTGCCCGAGGCCATCCGCGCCGCCAAGGCCGCCGGCTTCGACGCGGTGGAATGCCACTGGCCTTACGAGACCCCTGTCGACGAGGTGAAGGCCGCCATGCGCGAAACCGGCCTGCCGATGGTGGGCCTCAACACTCGGCGCGGCGATGTCGGCGCGGGTGACAACGGGCTGTCGGCCAAACCGGGACGCGACGTCGAGGCACGGGCCGCCATCGACGAGGCCATCGCCTATGCCACCGCGATCGGCACCCCCAACATCCACGTGATGGCGGGTTTTGCCTCTGGCGCCGAGGCCCGGGCGACATTCGCCGAAAACCTCGCCTATGCCTGCACAAACGCCGCCCCGAATGGCATCACCATCCTGATCGAACCGCTGAACAAATACGACGCGCCCGGCTATTTCCTGACGACGACCGACCAGGCGCTGGCGATCATCGAGACGGTGCAGGCGCCCAATCTCAAGCTGATGTTCGACTGCTACCATGTGCAATTGATGGAGGGCGATCTCACCCGCAGGATCGAGACACTCCTGCCGTGGATCGGCCATTTCCAGTTCGCCTCCGTCCCGGATCGCGGCGCTCCCGATCACGGTGAGATCAACTACGCCCATGTGTTCGAGGTCACCCGCAGGCTTGGCTATGACGCCCCGCTTGGCGCGGAATACAAACCTAGCGGCAACACCGACGACACGCTCGGCTGGCTGAACAATGCGGCGGCCTCCCTGCCCCGGGCTTCTGTTCGGCCAGTGCGATCTGGTGTTGAAGCTGGGCGACAGCGCCGGACAGCAACTTGAGCGCATGCCGGTAGTCGCCATCCAAGGGGCTGCGCAGCTCCGTCTTGCCGACGATCTTGCGCAGATCCTTTGGTACCCACCAGCCGCGCATGATACCGTTCGGAACGGTTGATGAGGTGACGAACCTTGCCTGCCACCGGAACACCTTCTGTAGCCAAAGTTGTAACCATGAAGCGGGCATAGACCCCTACTTGCAAGGGCTTATTTTAGTTTCAAAGGGTTAGGATGGTGGGTGATGAGAGGCTCGAACTCCCGACATCTTCGGTGTAAACGAAGCGCTCTACCAACTGAGCTAATCACCCTTGGTCGCTGCTTCTAATGCCCCGCGTAGGGGGCTTCAAGATGGAAAGCAGGCCGCGTTGTCCGAAAATCGCACCTGCCCCGCGCCGCAGGCCCCCATTGACCAGACCTCGCATTGAGCCGGGTCTGCGGTGCCTTGGCGCGCCAGATGCAGGGGTCGCGTTGCCCAGAGGTTTCAAACAGGTTTCCGGCCATGCGCAGGCGCATAGCGCCGGTCCTGGAAAATCCCGAACTTCCACCACCGGTTACATCGTGGCCGGGCAAACGCCCGCGGAACAGGTTAAATTCGCAGCACCAAGCCGGTACAATGCATCGTCAATATAGGGTTTTCTCTAGGTTGTTCGACCTTCGCCTGTGATGGTAGCCGGAAAGCCTAAGCTGTTAAATACACGACATAATATTCTAGGAAGGTCGAATGCGCACACCGAAGACGACAATCATACCCTCTGTGAACCCTGTTCGCGTTGCCAGCATGGGCCCCTCAGACGGCGGCACGTCCGAAGTTGATGCGCCTGACCGGGCCAGGAACTTCGCGGCCCTCGAAACCTGACCGCCAGTCATTACCTACGCCCTGCGCAGGCCAACTTGGGCAGAGCGAAAATCGAATTTCAGCACAGCCGTTGGCGTGCGCAGTTATTGGTATGGAGCGTTGCTTTTGGTGTCCGCCTTCCCGGTCTGAATGCCGGGTCGTTTTCGGGTATTCGGCGTGTTCTTTGAGGGCGGGCCGGAAGACCGGATGCGGCGGCGGGATCAAAGGTTACTGGTCTCCTGCGCAAGGGTTTGACGCCGCTTTTTGCGGCGGCGAATTCATCGTCGACACCACGTTTGGCCCTTGAGAAAGTTCGACCCCGGCTCCCTTCGGCCGGGGTCATTTCACTTCAGGCACGTCGTCATAAAATTCGCTCTGAACACCGAATGCCGAACGAGGCATGTTGGCGCGATCAAGATCAGGAATTGGCGGCATGACACCCAAAACCGATACACCTTAGGTCAGTCGCCGACGCCGGCATGGAATATACCCCGTTGACACCGTACCTCGGTACGGCGGTTAGAGTGCATTGGGAATCAGCAGTCCGAGGTGATCCCGATGCGCAGACAAATCCGAAAAATCCACAAGTATGCCGCCGTATTTCTGGCCCTGGGCCTCACAGCAGCGCCAGCGAGTGCTCAAACCGGCTCGATGTCCGACGGATCGGAAATGACGCCGATGATGGACATGTCGGGCGGCATGGATATGGCTGACATTCCCCGTGTGCCGCCTGTCTTCGGATATGCCACGGGAGAAGACATCCACTTCATCCATACGGAAGTCTCGGATCCCGGGATCGCCGGCATTCTGTCAGACATGATGGGATCGCCTGTTCCGGTTGTCCCGTCATTGGCGGACATTCCGGCTGACCTCCTGGCCCCCGTCTATGTCTTCGAGAATGGGCTTCAGCCGGACGGCCCCCGTGGGCCGCTGGGTTTTCAGCCAGACGTGTTCGACCGACCGGCAGGCACCGAAGCCTATACCCCCCTGCGCAAGATCATGCTGGTGAACTGGTCGGACAGCACCGAGCCGCGCGTCCTGCGCTCTGCCGAAGCCATTGCCAAGGCCGAAGCGAACAACGAGATCCGCATCTCCGACAGCGGGATCGTCGTGAACATGCCGTTTCTCACTTGGCCCGACGGTTCCCGTTAGACCCCGCGTTTTCGGCCCGCTCGCCTCTTTCTCGTTTCTCGCTGAACGAGCGGGCCGAACCCGCCTGCCCGGCAAAAACGCCGGGCGGTTACCCCAGGAAACTCGACAAGGAGAATATCGATGAATGACCAAGCCCTGAACGATTGCATCCAGGCTTGCCTCGACTGCACCACCGCGTGTGAAACCTGCGTGGATTGCTGCCTTGGCGATGCGGCAATGTCGGACTGCCTTCGCCATTGTCTCGATTGCGCGGAGGTCTGCCAGGCCTGTGCGCGGGTCATGGCGCGCAAGTCGCCGATGTCGAAGAAGTGGTGCGCCCTTTGTGCCGAAATTTGCGAGGCCTGTGCCGCCGAGTGCGAGAAGCACGCGCCAATCCTCGGGGAAATACATCCTGCTTGATCCTGCCAAGAGTGGCGGAAACCAAGGATGACGATTTCGAAACGAGTGTTGCGGGAACCAATTGGGATACTGAGGGCGTTCGGCTACCTGCATGCGCCGCAGAACGCGGAGCGTTTATGGCACCCTTCGGTTATACGCGCAGGGTCCGCCACCCGTATAGCCACGATCCCAGATACAAGCATTTTCAGGAAAGCGGATTTCATCATGCGGCGTTCTCGGCGGCGGCTGTTCCGTTCGCCTGGATGATGAAGAGTTCGGACGACGGAATCCCCGACCGAGCCAAGGCCTACAAGGTCGACTTCCGACCCGAACTCGAGCCAGACCTCGAATTCGATAAGCTCTGGGTTCAAGAACGCCGGAACCAGCTTGCGATGCTCGACACATTCTTCGGCGCCATCACACCCGAGGAGTCTCTTGTATTCTTCTACGCCAAGCGCACGCCGCTGACGGATGACGGACGGCGGGTCATCGTCGGTGTAGGTCGAGTTCTCAAGGTCGACCCCTCCGTCGAGTACATTTACGAGAAGGGCGCGCCGTCGGATGCGATGCGCTGTGTCCTGTGGGAGCGCAATCTGCATCACTCGATCCGGCCAGAGATCAAGGACGGCTTTCTCCTTCCCTACCACGACCTGATCGATCTGGCCGCGAAAGACCCGAGCATCGATTTGTCGAGTCTTGTGCTCCATGCGCCCGAGGAACATTGGGACGCGTTCTCGATGGGTACGGAGCATGTGACACATGACCAGGCGATCACGGTTCTGCTCGCCTGCGCGTCACTATTGGAGCGGCTGGAAAAGGTGGTGCCTGGCAACTGGTCTGCCGCTCGGGTGCGCATTCCAGAGAAGTTGGGCGGTCATTCCACGTGATCGTGGGCAGCGATTCCACGGCATCGTGGGCACCCATTCCATGAACTTGGGCAGGTGAC
>Ga0208334_100074_pt1 | contig 58414 bp, 60 predicted proteins | sample DeeseametaMP0900_FD_184201 | JGI IMG/M metagenome (GOLD analysis project Ga0208334, IMG submission 184201) | Marine microbial communities from the Deep Indian Ocean - MP0900 (SPAdes) | ecosystem: Environmental > Aquatic > Marine > Oceanic | place: East of Durban, South Africa, South Indian Ocean...
GGCCTCGGCTGGAACAGCGAGGCCCATCCGGTTCGGATCACCCGTGGCATCGGCGGGTTTCGCAGCGAAACCGTCCCGCGCGATCTCGTCGATCCGGCCATCTGGTCGGGCGCGGCCTTTCATGTCGACGCCGCCAGCGGCGACGACGCAAACTCCGGGCTCGGTGCCGCCGACGGTGATTTTGCCAATGCCAAGCGCACGATCTGGGCGGCATTCGTGGCGGGCAATTCCACGGAGGCGCCGTATCGTGTGATCGTCAAACCGGGGCTGTATGCGGAAAGCGATTTTACCCGCAACGGAAATGACGAGCCGTCGCAGCCGGTGGCGGTGATCGGCTGGGGCGGCGAGGTGCGATATCGCACCGGACCCTGGCAGGTGAGCTGGATGGATCAGGGCGGCACCTTCAGCACGATCAAAAGCGCGGTCAGCCGGGTGTTTCGGACCGATGTATTGACCGCGCGCGGGCACTACACCGAACTGGCCGAGGTTGCCGATGTGGCGGCTTGCACCGCCACGCCCGACAGCTGGTGCGACGATGGCGGCACCGTGCATGTCAACATCGGCGGCGCGCCGGGGCCGGGCGACATCGCCTTGATGCGAAGCTTCCACGGGGCGCGCTTCCTGAGCCATGCGGCGGATCTTTACCTCGAGAATGTCCATTGCGAGGGCGGCATTTCCGGCGCGCTGCATTGCGATGCGATGGCCAGCCGAAACGTGGTGGCGGTGAAATCTTCGTTTCGATATTCCGCGCCGCCCACGCCTTCTGCGGCCCAGGATGCCGCGCGGCTGCGGCGGACCAGCGGGCTCCTGGCGTTTTTCGACTGTGATGCCAGTGCCGGGGCCAAGGACGGCTGGAATTTTCACGAAGACGGCGTCGCCGGAATGCATGTGCTGATGGAGCGCTGCACCGGCTTTGACAATGGCGCGCTTGGCGCGACATCCTGCAATGCGCTGACCAGTCACGACGCCGTCAGGATGATTGTTCTGGGGGGCGGCTTTGGCCATTCGCGCAACGGAACCGAGGTCCATTGCATCCAGCAGACGGCCAGCTTTCTGGCCGGGTGCCGGGCGGTGGCCCGCGATGTAGATGGCACTTCGGTGGCCTACAAATGTTCGTTCGAAGGCGTGATGTGGCTGTATGAGGCGGTGGGCGACGCCGCTGGCGCCGCCAGCAACCTCGCGATCGAGGCGAATTCGGGCACCGTCTTTACCCGCGGGTTTCAGGCCGTGGCGGGCGGGGTGTCGGCGGCGAGCGGCGGTTCGGTTTCGCCATTTTGAAAGCGGCCCGGGACACGCAGGGCCCCGGGGTTTCGCATGCGAAACCGGGAAAAGTGGGTCATAGGTTCTGACTAACTTCGGTGGGCCAGCGTCGCGTTGGCTGTGCGGGCCTGACGCAGAAAGACCAGCGCCGCGACGGTTTGGCCAAGCGGCAGGGCCCAGAGCGCCTGGGGGTGAGTCAGCACCGGCAGCAGCAGCGTAAGCGAAAGACCGAAGTTGACGGCCGCGAGGCGCAGCGGCAGGCCGCTCTGACCCAGCGCGACCAGCGCTTGGATCAGGGGCATCAGCACGGCCGAAAGCGCGCCGGTCAGCAAGAGCGGCGGCAGCAGCGGCAAGGCGGCCTGCGCTTTCTCCGGCCCGAGGAGCGGCAGAACGGCGGGCGCGAGCGCCGCGGTTGCCGGGTAGACCACCGCGACAATCAGCGCCACGCGCCAGACGCTCTGGCGCAGTTTCGCTGCGAAACCTGCCGTGCCAACCATCGCTTTGAAGCGGGGCAGGGCGAGATAACGCAGCGGGGCGAGGGCCAGTGTATCGACCAGCTCGACCAGCCGCGCCGCGATCTGGAAAGCGCCGGCAGCGGGCAGCCCGAGCGCGAGGCCGATCAGAAATTGCACGGTCGGAAAGGTCGCCGCGTTCAAGAGCGGCCGCAGGGTAAGCCGCGCCAGCTCGGGAATAAGCGGGAGGGCAGGGCCGCGTGCGGTCAGGCGCGGCGGCGCAAGCACGAGGCTGAAGGCGGCATTCAGCCCGGCATTGGCGAGGGCAAAGCCAGTCAGGCTCCAGGCGCCCCATCCTTGCATCAGGCCAAAGAGCGTGAGCCCGGCCGCGAGGCCCTGAGCTGCCAGCGTGCGCAGCGCCAGGGCATGCAGGCGCAGGGCGCGGCGCAGCGCGCCTTCCGAAGGTGCCGCGAGCGCGTTGAGAAGCGGCAAGGCGGTAAGCGCCAGGAGATGCGGCCGGCTGTCGGCGGGCAGAACGGCAGTCGCGGCAAGACAGAGCAGGGCGGCGGCAAGGCCTGTGGCAAGCGACAGCAGGAAGATCGGCCGGTCGGGCGCCTCGGCGGTGATGCGAAGTTCGCAAACTCCGGCCTTGTGCAACGTCTGAAGCAGCTTTGGCAGGGCGAAGGCCGTAGCGAAGGCCCCGATCTCGGCCAGCGGCAAAAGGCGCGCGGCCAAGAGAAAGATCGCGGCCGAGAGGCCCAGCCGCGACCATTGCAACAGAATGGCCCATCCCGTCATGCGGCCAGCCGGGTGGGGCGCGGGCCGAGCCTTGCCGTCAACGGGCGTTCGACATGGAGATGCACCGCGCGCGCGGCCCAAAGGCAGAGGCCGACAAGCAGGACACAGAAGACCAGCGCCGCCAACGGATGCGCCGGCATCACTGGCACAAGAACCAGTGTTCCCAGACGCAGGGGAAATCGATGGGAGAGGTAAAGCGCATAGGAGGCGTTGCCGATCGATTGCAGCGGCAAGTGGCGATCGGGTGCCAATAGCGTGCCGGCCGCGACAATCACCGTGGCGGGCAGGCCGGCGGCCAGGACGCGGGGCAGGGCGGTCTGGTGCAGCACCACCAGCAACGCGAGGCCGGTCACCAGAGCCAACCCCGCCAGTGGCGCCGAGGGCCGGACAAACCCGCATTGCCAGAGGCGGGCGAGGGCGATGCCGAAGGTGAATTCAAGGATCAGCGGATTGGCATAGAAAACCGTCGCCGTTGTCTGCGGTAGCGCCGGGCCGAGCAGGCAAAGCGCCGCCAGACCGGCGCAGCAGGCCAGCAACGGGCGGGGCAGGGCCAGGCAAAGAGCGAGCAGCGCGTAGAAAAAGACCTCGTAATTCAGCGTCCAGCCGAGCGAGAGCACCGGGGCAATGCGGCCGTCAGCCCGCTCATAGGGCAGAAAGAGGTAAGAGCTGGCGATTTGCGCCGGATCGAGGCTGGTGGATTTCAGCGAGCCGGGCGCGGCGAGCAGCAGGGCCACCATAAGCGTGGTGAACAGCGCATAAAGCGGCACGACACGGCGCAGTCTGCGCCAGAGAAAGGCGCCGGGGCGGGCGGCAAAGCGGGTCGCGGAAAGCGTGATGATGAACCCCGAAATGATAAAGAAGATATCAACACCACGGGTCCAGGGCAGCGCCGCGCCGGGCAGGTCGAGCGCAAAGTAATGCGCCGCTTCGGCGCGCACATGTCCGATCAGCACAAGAAGCGCCGCCAGCGCGCGCAGCGATTGCAGTCCCTCGAGGCGCTCAGGCGGCGTCACGGGCCATCTCTCGTCGCGGAAGGAACAGCGGGATGATCTCGGCCCGGGTGCGCACGGCCGGTCGCGCCAGGCGCAGGATCACAGCAACAACGATGAGCGAGGCCAAGAGATTCTGGTGCAGGAGATAGGGCCCGTGCGAGGAAAACAGCAGCGCCGCGCCGAACTGGGCATAGGCGATGGTGGCCAGGAAACTGCTTTGCGCACGGTGAAAGAGCAGCCGGAGCCCAAAGCTCAGCCCGACGAGCACGATGGCCCCTCCGAAGGGGCCAAAATCTACGTAAGGCGCTGTAAATATTGGAAAAGAACCGCCTCCCCTGACCGCGTCGATGGCGGGGGCCAGCCGCAGCATCGCGTGATCGACGAGACCGTCGGTAAAGGTGAGCACCGCCAGCCCGTGAAAGGTTTCGGCCCCCCAGGTGCGCGGCACATCCGAGGAGATCGGCGCAAAGCCGTTCCAAAGATCGTTCACCGTGTAGAAGGCGAGCTTTTGCAGCCCGACCGGCACGGCCTGGGTGGCGACGGCCGGGTTGATCAGCGTCTCGCGCAGCACCCAGACGGTCAGGAACAGCGCTGCGCCGGTCATCAGCCAGGGCAGGGCAAAGACACGCCGGCGGATCAGGCAGGCGGCGAGATAGGCCGAGAGGGTGAATTGCAGCAGCAACAGGCGCTGGCTCATCACGATGGGCAAGAGCGTCAGGGCGACGAGGTTCATTAGCAGGGTCGCGCGGCACAGGGCGTGGGCCCGCCTCGAAAGTCGGCCCCGCCCGGCCACAAGGATCGCGGCGGCCAGGCATCCGGTGGCGGGCAGCGCGGCGTAGAACAGGCGCATACCGGTGAACAGCTTGTTCTGCAAAAGGAACTCGCGGGCGGTGATGGCCTCCGCCGTGGTCAGGATCACCAGCGCCCGCAATCCGCCAAGCTGCCGCGCGGTAAGTCCGATCCAGAGCAGGGTGACCGCCAGAAGCACGAGATTTGCCAGAAAGGTCAGCCACGCGGCGCGCGACAGGTCTGGCACGCTGCGGGTCGCGACGCGGCGGGGCAGGGCGGTACAGGCCGCCAGGTGGCCGACGACCCAGGCCGAGAGCGCGGTGACATGCCAGAGCGCGCCAAGGCCGGTAAAGGCCGCCGGATCGAGATCATGCCGTGCCATGAAGACCGGCACCAGATCGAAGGCCTCGGGCGCGGCCAGCGCGAGGCAGGCAACCGCGACCGTCAGCCCCCAGCAGACCAGCAACAGCACCAGCGGCGACAACGCAGGCATCAGGCCGCCTGCGGCAGGGCGCGGGCGGCGTCGTAAATCGCCCGGTCAGCGGCGGTCAGCGCCTCGATCCGGCGGCGCAGTTCCCCGGTCAGCTCTTTTGGCACCGGAGCGCGGTTGCGGTGCAGCACAGGCAGCGGCAGGCCGGTCAACTGGCGCAGCCCGCGGGCAAATCCTGACGGGTCCGCCAGGTCGCCGATCAGCGCGAACCGGGCCAGGTTCTGCTGCGCGCGCCGCAGCGCCGCCGGCAGGTTGCGGCAGCTTGGCCCCGTCTCACGAGCGAAATAGAACAGGTATTGCGATGCGATGTGGCGCGCCTCTTCGGTCTCGACAAAGGCGGCGAGCGTGGCGGCACGGGCCGGGTCCGGGTGGCGCCGCTGAAGGTAGTGATAATGCGAGACGAACCGGGCCACCGGATCGCGCAACAAAGTGACATACTGATAGCCCGAACTGGCGTGCAGTCGCGGATCATAGCGCACATGCCCGGCGATGCACCGCACCCGGCGTTGCAGCAGGCATTGAAGCACGATGTCGCGGTGGTCGTAGTCCGAGAGGATATGCGCCATGCCGTCGAGCCGCGGATCGCCGAGGCCGAGCGGGATCGTCGATTGCGACAGTACATAGCGCAGCCGCAGCGCGGCGCCAAAGCTCGACCCGCCGCATTTCGGTACGTGAATATAGACAAGGCCGCGCATCAGATCACCTCGCGTTTGCGTTTTGTTAAGGAAAACACGCCCAAGGTTAATGCGGGTTTAACGCCGCAAGGAGGGCGCGATGCGCATCGTCCATGTCGTGACCCGGTTGCTTCGCGCCGGGTCGGAAGAGAACACGCTTGCCTGTTGTCGCTGGCAGGCCGAGGCCGGTCACGAGGTGGTGCTGGTGCATGGCGCCGAGGCCGACGCCGCGTTGGCCGCGGCCGCCGGCGTTCGCTGTATCGCCCTGCCGGAAATGGTGCATCCGATCCGGCCCTACGCCGATGCGCGGGCGCTGGCGGCATTGCGACGGCTGTATCTGCGGTTGGCCCCGGATGTGGTGCACAGCCATCAGAGCAAGGCCGGCGTTCTCGGACGTCTGGCCGCCGATGTGGTGCCCGAAGCCCGGGTAATTCATGGCCTGCACCTCTTGCCCTGGGCGCATGTGAGCGCGGCGCGGCGACGGGTCTACCTGGCGGCAGAGCGGGCCGTGGCGGGGCGTACCGACGCTTTCATCGGGGTCAGCCGGGCGCTGTGCGAGGCCTATGCGGCGGCCGGGATCGCTCCGCGCGGGCGGCTACATTGTGTGCGCTCGGGCATGGATCTGGCGCGGTTTCGCGAGGCCCGGCCGCCGCCCGACTGGCGCAGCCTCCTGCACCTGCCGCCTGGTGCGCCACGCCCGCCGGTGGCGGTGATGCTGGCCGCCCTGGAACCGCGCAAACGCCATGTGGCCTTCTTGAAGGCCTTTGCAGCCTTACGGCGCCTGATGCCGGAAATGCGGGTGATCCTGGCCGGCGCCGGGCCCGAGGAGGCGCGCATTCGCCGCACAATGGCGCAACTTGGCCTTGGCGACCGGGTGACGCTCTGCGGCCATCGCGCCGATCCCGAGGCACTGCTGGCGCTAGCCGACATCTCGCTTCTGGCCTCCGAGCGCGAGGGATTGCCACGGGTGGCGGTGCAATCCCTCGCGGCGGGGGTGCCGGTTCTGATCAACGACCTGCCGGGCATCGATGAGGTGCTGTGCGATGGCGTCAACGGCCGCATCCTGCCGGCGCGCGACCCGGCGGCATTGGTGAGCGAAATGCTCGACCTGTCGCGCAGCCCAGCGCGGTTGGCGAAGCTGCGGCAGGGCGCGGCGACGAGCGACCTTGGCGCCTGGGCGCAGGCGCGGCTGGGGCCGGACACCACGGCGCTGTATGGCGCTTCGCGGGCCGGTGTGGCGGCATGAGGCTGGCGATCAACGCCCGGTTTCTGAGCCAGGCGACGTCGGGCGTGCAGCGCTTCGGTCGCCAAATCGTGGCCGCCTTGGATCAGCGCCTGACGACGGATCCGGCGCTGCGCGCGCGTCTCGGCCCGGTGGTGGCCTATGCGCCCGAGGGGGCAGAGCATCCCGGCTGGCAGGCGGTCGAGCTGCACCGGCTGCCCGGCGGGCGGGGCCATGCCTGGGAGCAGACCGCGCTGCGACGCGCGGCGCGCGGCCGGGTGCTGTTTTCGCCGGGCAATTCCGGGCCACTTTTGCACCGGCGTCAGGTGTTGGTGCTGCATGATGCCAACCTCTGGGAAATCCCCGAAGCCTATGATTGGCGGTATCGTGCCCTGCATCGCACGCTGCGGCCGTCACTGGCGCGCCGGTCCGCCGCGCTGGTGACCGTGAGCCGCCATTCCGCCCGGCAATTGAGCGCGCTGCTGGGCGTGGACGCGGCGCGGTTTTCACGGGTGCCCAATGCCGCCGACCATGTGCGGCACGTGACCCCGGAGCCGGAGATTCTGGGCCGCCTCGGGCTCGGCCGCCAAGGCTATCTGCTCTGCGTCGGCAACCGCTCGCCCAACAAGAACATTGCCCCGCTTGTCGCCGCCCATGGGCTGGCTGGCGACCTGCCGCCGCTGGTGGTGGTGGGCGGCGCGGCGCCGGGGCTGGCCGAGGCACGGCCGGGCGCGGTAATCGCCCCGGGGCGGGTGTCTGACGGTGCCTTGCGGGCGCTTTACGAAGGGGCGGCTGGCTTTGTGTTTCCTTCGCGTCACGAAGGGTTCGGCATTCCGCCGCTCGAGGCGATGGAGCTGGGATGCCCGGTTTTGGCAGCCCGCGCTGGCGCCTTGCCGGAGGTGCTGGGTCCGGCGGCGCTCTGGTGCGATCCGGCGTCGCTGCCCGACATGGCGCAGGGGCTTCGGACGCTGGCCGGGCTGGGCGCGTCTGCGCGTGCGGCGCTGATCAAGGCGGGGCGGGCGCAGGCGGCGGGCTATCGTTGGGCGCGGAGCCTTGATCTTCTCTTGCCGGTGCTGGTCCGCGCAGGAGCAGGCGGCGTGCCGGCGCTTCGACCCAGCGATGCAGGCGGTCTGCGGCGCACAGGCTGAGCGCGAGAAGCAACGGCAATGCCCAGCCGGGTGCGGCCCGGTCGGCGCTTTCGGTGAACTGCTCGATCAGCTTGAAGCCGGGGATCTGCACCAGCGCATGGACCATATAGAGGCAATAGGAGATGCGGCCCAGATAAAGCAGGGCGCGCGGCGGGCCGGGCCGCCACAGCAGGAGTCCGGCCAGCAGCAGCGGCAGACCGGCCAGAAACAGCGCGTCGGCTTGGCTGGCAATCGCCGCCGCTTGCAGGGCAACCGCAGCCGCACAAAGCGCCCGCCCCAAGCGTGGCGCGCGACGGCCCCCGAACAGATAGGCCAGGCCCATACCCACCAGGAACTCGGGCAGGATGCGCAGGCCGCCGAAATCGTTCTCGAGCCGGGTGAAGGCCAGGCCCGGCGCCGGCAGTGCCGCCTCGATCGCGGTGATCCAGATCATTGCCACGGCAAGGCTGGACGCCAGCGCGCGGCCGGGCGGCAGGCGCAGCATCCATGCCGCCAGCAGTGGAAACAGCAGGTAGGCAAAGGCCTCGGCGGCGATGGACCAGGAAGGATAGTTCAGCCCGCCGGTTTCGGTCATCCCCCAGGCGTGCAGCAGTGCGAGATGCAGCAGCGCCATCTCGCCGATGTCATAGGACAGCGGCCGGGCAGGAGCGAACGCTGGTCCAAAGGCCAGGATCAGCGCCGCCAGCCCGAGGGTGACGAGATGCACCGGGTAAAGCCGGGCGAAGCGGCGCCAGAGAAACCGGCCGGGGCCGAAGTCGCCGCCGGGGATCAGCGGCGCATAGACCAGCATCATCACCGCCCCCGACAGGCAGAAAAACAGATCGACCGCGAGATAGCCCCGGGCCACCAGCAGCGGCACCGGCGCGGCGGTTTGTGGCCAGAAATGAAAGAGCACCACCCAGAGCGCCGCAAGCCCGCGCAACGCGGTCCAGGCGGCAATCTCCGGCGGGCGGCTCATCGCCCGGTCGGGGCGAGGACAAGACCGGCAGTGCGATAGAGCAGCAGCAGATCAAGCGGCAGGCTCTGTTCCGCCCGGTAACGCCGGTCGAGTGCGACACGCTTGCGATAACAGCCGTCGGGGCGGCCTTCGACCTGCCAGAGCCCGGTGATGCCGGGCTTCTGCGCCAGGTAGGCCTGCGGCTCGCCGTCGTAGAAGGCAAGCTCGCCGGCGGTGATCGGGCGCGGCCCGACAAAGGACATCTCGCCGCGCAACACATTCCAGATCTGTGGCAGCTCGTCGAGCGAGAGCCGGCGCAGGTGGCGGCCAAGCGGGGTGATGCGGGGATCCTGGCGCAGTTTGAACGCCAGCGCCCATTCGACGGCGGCCAGCGGATCGCGAGCGAGGGTTTCGGCCAGAACCCGCTCGGCGTCGGGCACCATGGTGCGGATCTTCCAGCAGCGGAAGCTCTGGCCATCGCGACCGATCCGGGTATGGCCGAAAAACCCCGGCCCGCCGTTGCTGCGGACCAACAGCCAGAGCAGGGCGATCAGCGGAACGATTGCCGGCAAAAGCAGCAGCACGATCGCCAGATCGAGCGCGCGTTTGCCAAAGCTCGCGTAAAAGGTTCGCCCCGGACGAGTGGACAGGGGCAGATCGGTGGAAACTTCCGTCATGCGGGGCCTCAAAGGTCGGTCCCACCCAGCCTTTGGTTAACCGCGATTAACCCTGAATGCGGTTAACAGGCCGTAAACGGAAATTGATTAAAATCAGATGGATAGATTAACCACTCGGTAACCTTTCGGCACCGTTTCACGTCGGGTTCAGAGCCCGCTGGCGTCAGGTGCTTTCAAAGCTCACTTCACCGGGGATCACCCGGGCCACGGTGAGCCGGCCGGTGGCATAGGCGCCGGTGTCGACGGCGATGCGGCCCTGATCGGCGCTGGGGGCATCGACGATCGTGTGGCCGTGCAACACCCATTGCCCGTCGCGGCGCGGCGTGGTCAGGAAATCGGGGTGGCCCCAGGTGAGGGTGCGATGCGCCTGTTGGTCGAGCGGTTTCGCCGGGTCGGCGCCGGCATGTACGACGGTGACGTTGCCGGTTTCGTGCATCAGCGGCAGCAGTCGCATCCAGTCGATCAACTCGGGGCCCATGGCGCGGCGCAGGGCATCGGCGGCGATCTTGAGATCGATGCCGGCCGTGGTCTGGGTCACGCCGGTGACACCAAAGCTTGCCAGCGTCTGCAAGCCGCCGTTGCGAATCCAGCGCGGGCCCTTGTCCTGCGGCGCGTCGAGAAAGGCGAGCAGCATGTCCTCGTGGTTGCCGCGCAAACAGGTGATGTCGGGGCTGGCCTGCAAGCGGCGCAGCACGCCGGCGCCATCGTCGCCCCGGTCGATGTAATCACCGACACAGATCAGCGGCAGGTCATCCGGCAGGCCGCGCAGCACCCGGTCGAGCAGATCCAGCCGCCCATGGATGTCGCCCATGGCATAGAATCCCGATTCGGGAGCGATTGGATCGAAGGCGGCCGGTTTCGGCGCGCGAAAGGCCGACAGCAGGGTCTTTAGTTTCATTTTTAAATCAGTCGCAGTCTCACCCGGCCTCTTATGCGCTGTTTCTGTCAGGAATGGAATCGCGGTCACGCGGAATTGTCAGCCGCAATCCGGGGCTTGCGCTGTGGCCAGTGTCAAAATCGCCACATGATCTGGGGATTACGGCAAAACTTGGGCCAAGGCGGATGTAGCCGACCAATGGCGCATGTAGTTTGCCAGTAATTATTCAGGGGCAGGTGATTTGAGACGCCGGGTGACAACGGGGATTGCTTTTCTGCTGTGCGGGTCGGCGCTGGCCGAGCCGCAGATCCAGTCAGGATACACGACCTATGGCACCCCGGGCCTGATCGAAATGCCCACCGCCCATGCCATGCCCGACGGCGAATTGGCTTATACCTTCAGCTATTCCCGCAACACCAAGCGCAATACGCTGACCTTCCAGATGGCGCCCCGGCTGACCGGCAGTTTCCGCTATGCGCTTCTCAATGACATGGACCCGAGTTCTGGGCCGAACCTCAACGGGGGTATTGGGGCGAGCGGCAGTTTCCGCTTCGACCGAAGCTTTTCGCTGCAATATCTGATCTCCGAGGAAACCGAGCGCTGGCCGGCGGTGTCGGTTGGGCTGAACGACTTTCTCGGCACCGGCATCTACCGGTCCGAGCATGTTGTCGCCAGCAAGACGCTCACGCCTCAGCTTCGGGTGACCGGCGGCATCGGCTGGGGCCGTCTGGCCGGGGTCGGCGCATTCGACAACCCGCTCGGGGTTGTGGCCGACCGGTTCAAGACGCGCGAAGACCGGGTCTCCAACCAGGGCGGCCAGCTCGAAGCGAGCGAGATTTTCCGCGGCGATGCGGCGTTTTTCGGCGGGGTCGAGTTTCAGGCTACCGAAAAGCTGAAATTCAGCGCCGAATTCTCCTCCGACCGATACGAGCTCGAGGACGGGGCGACCTTTGATTACGAGAACCCGTTCAATTTCGGCGTCAGCTATCAGGTGCGCAAGAATATCAACCTCAAGGCGCATTACCTCTACGGCTCCGAAGTGGGCGTCCAGCTGACCTATGCGGTCAATCCCAAGAACCCGCCCAATTACAGCGGGCTGGAAAAGGCGCCGCCGCCTGTGGTGCGTCGCAGCGCCGCCGCGCTGGGCTGGGAGGAAACCTATCGCATCAGCGCGCAGAACAGCACCGAACGGCGCGCCGATCAGGTGCTGAAACAATACGGCATGGGGCTGCACGGGCTGACGATCACCGGTGCCACCGCGCGGATCGAAATCGACAACCGCAGCTATCTGAGCCAGGCGCAGGCCGTGGGCCGCGCGGCGCGCGCGATGACCGGCGTGCTGCCAGCGCAGGTCGAGACTTTCGAGGTGGTGCCGATCAAAAACGGCATTGCGGGCGCCGAGGTCACCCTGCGGCGGCGCGATCTGGAAACGCTGGAATTCGAGCTCGACGGCGCCTGGGACAGCTATGCCCGCGCGCGGATCGAAAGCGCGACAGATCCGCTGAACCCGGTGCCGGGGCGCTACCCGTATTTCGACTATGACATCGGCCCGTATTTCGCGACCAGCTTTTTCGACCCGGACAACCCGTTCCGGGCCGATGCCGGCATCGAGCTCTCGGCCCGGTTCGAGCCGGTGCAGGGCGTTGTGCTGCAAGGCGCAGTGCGCAAGAAACTTGTGGGCAATCTCGACGAGTCGACGCGGGATTCCACTTCGGTGCTGCCGCATGTGCGATCCGACTTCAATCTCTACGAAAAACACGGCGATCCGGCGCTCAAGCATCTGACCGGCGGCTATTACTTCAAGCCCGGCGAAGACCTCTATGGCCGCGTCACCGCCGGCTATTTCGAAACGCAATATGGTGGCATCTCGACCGAGCTGCTGTGGAAGCCGGTCGACAGCCGGCTCGCCGCCGGGGTCGAGGTCAACTATGTCCGCCAGCGGGCCTTTGACCAGGGGTTCGAGTTCCGGGATTACGAAATCGCCACCGGCCATGCCTCGCTGTATTACGATTTCGGCAATGGCTATGAGGCGCAAATCGATGCCGGGCGTTACCTTGCCGGCGATTGGGGTGCGACCTTCGCGCTTGACCGGACCTTCAAGAACGGCTGGTCGGTCGGAGCCTTTGCCACGCTGACCGATGTGCCGTTCGACGAGTTTGGCGAAGGCTCGTTCGACAAGGGCATCAGGATCGAGATCCCGATCGGCTGGGTCAATGGCCAGGCCACGCGCGAGACTTATACAAACGTGATCCGGCCGGTCACCCGTGATGGCGGCGCGCGGGTGAATATCAACGACCGGCTTTACGAGACGGTGCGCGACACCCACCAGCCGGCACTGGCCGACACATGGGGGCGGTTCTGGAGATGATGCGCAATCTCGTGATCCTCACCCTGGTTCTGCTGGCCGCCTGTAGCCGGCCGGCGCCGGACGTGCGCAGCCAGATTTCCCGCGCGCAGCTCAACGAGGTGACCGAGCCGCTGATGCTGGCCGAGCTCGATGGCCTCGGCACCGCCGCCGGCGTCACCCGGGTCGCGACCAATGGCGATATTGTCACCTGGCAGACCGGCGACAAGGTGGGGCTCAGCTTTCGCTCCGGTGTTCTTGTCGCCACGCGCGGGCTGGGGCAGGATCTGATTTCGGCCGATGTGAGCCATACGCGCGCCGCCCTGCGCGGCGAACGCCAGGGCTATTACACCAAGTTCCACAGCTATCTGGACGGCGAGCATCAGACGCGGTTCCGTAGCTTTCAATGCATCGTCACCGCACGCACGGCCGAGCAGATCGTCATCTTTGAACGGGTCCACGCAACGACGAAGGTCGAAGAGACCTGTCATTCGCCGGGCTTGCGGGTGGACAACGCTTATTGGTTTGGTGACGGGATCATGTGGAAATCGAAACAATGGGTCAGCCCGTTTGCCGGGTATCTTCTGACCGAGCGCCTGGTGCGCTGAGAGTGAATTCCGAGGGAGAAGAAACGTGAATATCTTGGGGAACTTGCGCAACCTGGGGCTTGTCGTCGGCTTCGCGGCACTCGCGGCCTGCGGCGTGACCTATACCAGCCCGACGGTGAAATCCCAGGCCGCCGGGGCCAAGGTGCGGGTCGTGGCGCTCAGCACGCAGAGCGTGCTGCTTGCCAACCGCGAACCCTATGTGCCCCGCTCGCTGCCCGAGGTCTTTTATATGGGCACAGGCGGCGGCACGGCCAATCCCGGCGCGGCACTCCCGCCGGCGCCTTATGTGCCCAACGAGGTGCGCCAGACCCTGACCCTGCGCCTGCCCTCGGACCCGCCGGTCGAGCCCTATCGCATCGGTGTCGGCGACGTGGTGCTTCTGTCGACCAACGGGTCGGCCAGCACCATCGAAGAGCTGTCGGGCATCCTCGCCGTGCAAAATCAGCGCCAGGGCTTCACCGTGCGCGAAGACGGCGCCATCTCGATCCCCAATATCGGACCGGTCTCGATTGCCGGGATGACGCTGGAAGAGGCCGAGGCGCGGCTGTTCCGAGCGCTGGTGGAAAATCAGGTCGACCCGGATTTCTCGCTCGAAATCTCGGAATTCAACTCGAAGAAGATCGTTGTCGGCGGCGCGGTGGCCAATCCGACCATCGTGCCGGTAACCTTGAACACGCCGAACCTGGGCCAGGTGCTGACCGCCTCGGGCGGGCTGGCGCTTCAGGACGAAGAGTTCGCCTCGATCCGGCTCTATCGCGACGGCACGCTCTATCAGATCCCGATCCGCGATTTCTACAACCGGCCCGAACTGCAACGCACCCGGCTGCTGGACGGGGATGCGATCTATGTCGACACCTCTTATGATCTCGAACGGGCCCTGACCTTCTACCAACAGAAAATTAACGTCCTGAGCCTGCGCAACCAAGCGCGGGCGCAGGCGCTGACCGAACTGTCGACCCAGATCGGATTGCGGCGCGCCGCTCTGGACGAGCAGCGCAGCAATTTCGAGGCGCGGGCCGAACTCGGTGCGGAAAAGCGCGACTACGTCTACCTCGCCGGCGAGGTCAACAATCAAAGCCGCTTTGCCCTGCCGTATGCCCAACAGGCCAATCTGGCGGATGTGCTGTATGACAACGGCGGCTTCAGCACCCAGACCGGCAACCCGGCGCATATTTATGTGCTGCGCGCCTCTTCGAACCCGGCCGATTTCGGGGCGGTCACGGCTTGGCATCTTAACGCCGGAAATGCCGCCAACATCACCATCGCCACCCAGATGGAGATGCGGCCCAACGATGTCGTGTTCATCGAGGAACAGCCGATCACCAAGTGGAACCGCGCGCTCAGCCAGTTCTTCCCGCCGCTGATCAGCATCGCGACCTCGGCGGTCCGGCAATAAGCACTGCCGGCCCCTGACCAGGGCAGGCCCCGGGCCAATCCGGGGCCGTTTCCGCCTGCGCCGGTTGCGCGGGGCTGATATGGCCGGTTCATGATGCAGGACGGCGCGCTTCGGCTGGCCGCGCGGCGCACGCAGGCGGGCAGGGGATGACGCGGCCCGGCCGCGCCGTCGCCCCGATGCCGCCGATCAGCCCTGCTGATAGCGGCGCAGCGCGGCCTCGACGCCGTCAGCCCAGATCAGGCTGAGCCCTGTGGCAAAGGCTTGCGAAAACCGGGCATTTTCGGCCAGGGCGCCATAGAACTGACGCTGTTCGAGCCAGGTTTGCGGGGCGTCCCGGGCGGCCAGCGCGGCGGCGTTGAGTTGATCCCAGACCGGATCGTTGGGCTCGATGCTGCTGCCGTCCTCGCGGGTTCCGGCGCACATCCGGCACCACAGCGCCTGGCTCAGCGCCAGACCTTCGACCGGGGTGCCGGCGGCGAGGCTGTCGCGGATGCCGGGCAGCACCGCGCCGGTGTGACGCGACGAGCCGTCAAAGGCGACGCGGCGCACGGTGTCGTGGATCTTGGGGTTCGAGAATCGCCGGTCGATCAGGTCGACATATTGCGCCGTGCTCATCCCCGGCACGTCATGCACATGCGGCGCGATCTCGTCGAGCGCGACCTTGCGCAGCAGCGCCTTGATGCCGGGATGGGCCATGGCGCCGGCGATGGTCTCGATGCCCAGAATTTCGGCGGGAGCGGCGATCACCTGATGGCCGCCGTTGAGCATCCGCAGCTTCATCGCCTCGTAGTCATGCACCTGCGCCGAGATCGTCGCGCCGGCCGTTTCCCAGCCCGGGCGGCCGTTGCAGAAATCGTCCTCGATCACCCATTGGCGAAAGTTCTCATGCGTCACCGGCACGTCATCCTCGACGCCGAGCGATCGGACCAGTTCGAGCTCCTTGCGGCCGGTGGCGGGCACGATGCAATCGACCATGGAATTGGGAAAGCTCGAGTTCTCTTCAATCCAGGCCGCGAGATCGGGATCCATCAGCCCGGCCAGCCCGAGAACCACCTCGCGCAGCTTGTCGCCATTGCCGGGCAGGTTGTCGCAGCTCTGGCAGGTGAAGGGCTTGTCGCCCGCTGCGCGCCGCGCCCGCAGGGCGGCGATCATCGCGCCAAAGGCGGTTTTCGGCGCCTCGGGGGTGGCGATGTCGTGCTGGATGTCGGGGTGCGCGGGATCGAAATTCTTGGTCGCGGGATCAAGAAAATAGCCGCCCTCGGTCACCGTCAGCGCAACGATGCGGATTGCCGGATCGGCCAGCTTCTCGATCAGCGGGCGATTGCCCGCGACGATCGGCACATAGTCGATCATCGATCCCACCACTTCGGCCGAGCTGCCGGCGGGGTCGAGCTCGATCAGGGTGGTCAGGTAATCCTGCGCCGCCATCTTCTGGCGCATCGCCTCGTCATAGGGGCGCACGCCGGCGCCGACGATGGCCCAGTCCTGCGCCTGCCCTGCCTGCATCAGCCGGTGCAGATACCAGGCCTGGTGCGCGCGGTGGAAATTGCCGAGTCCGATGTGCACGATGCCGGGGGTCAGTTCCGACCGGTCATACGTCGGCCGCGTGATGGCCTCGGGCAGGTCGTTCAGGGTGGCGTTCGACAGTTTCATGTTCTCGTCCCTTGTCCGGTCAGCTCATCCATTGGCCGCCATCGACGTTGTAGGTTTGCGAAACGATGTAGTTGGCCTCTTCCGAGGCCAGGAACACCGCCATTCCGGTGAGGTCCGCCGGCACCGCAAAGCGGCCGGCGGGGACGCCGGCTTCGACCTCGGCCTTTTTCTGGCCGGGGGCCTTGCCTTCAAGGCTGGCGAACATGGAATCGACATGCTCCCAATGCGCGCCGTCGACCACGCCCGGCGCGATGGCATTGACGTTGATGCCATGCTTGATCAGGTTCAGCCCGGCCGATTGGGTCATCGAGATGACCGCCGCCTTGGTCGAGCAATAGACCAGCACCAGAGGTTCGCCGCGCCGCCCCGCCTGGGACGCCATGTTGATGATCTTGCCGCCCGTGTCTTGGGCGATCATCTGCCGCGCCGCCGCCTGCATGGTGAACAGCACCCCCGCGACGTTGACCGCATAAAGCCGGTCATAGCTGTCGCGGGTGATGTCCACCGTCTCGGCCGCATCGAAGAGCGCGGCATTGTTCACGAGGATGTCCAGTTTTCCCTGAGTCTTCACGACCTCGGCTATGGCCTGGTCGATGCTCTCCTGCCGCGTGACGTCGAGGTGAACGGCGCTGGCGCCGTCCCCGATCTCATTCGCGGCTGCCCTGGCGGCGTCGAGGTTGATATCCCCGATCGCCACCCTGGCGCCCTCGTTCACGTAGGCCTTGGCAAATTCCTTGCCGATGCCCCGTGCTGCACCTGTGATCAGCGCGGATTTGCCAGACAGTCGCATCAGTCCAGCCGAAGCCCGTCGGCGCCGAATTTGTGGATGTGCTGGGCCTGCGGCGTCAGATAGACGGTGTCGCCGTGGCGCACGTCGACATCCCCCCCGGCCCGCACGGTCAGCGGATCGCAGCCCGGAATGCCGTGGATGTGGATGAAGGTGTCGGACCCCAGGTGCTCGGCCACGCCGACGGTACCCTGCCATGCGCCCTCGGTGGTCGAGACGTCGATATGCTCGGGGCGGATGCCGATGGTGTGGACGCTGTGTTCCGACGCCAGCTTGCCTTCGATCAGGTTCATCTTGGGCGAGCCGATGAAACCGGCGACGAACTTGTTGCGCGGGCGGCGGTAAAGCTCCAGCGGGCTGCCCACCTGTTCGATTACGCCGGCCTGAAGCACCACGATCTTGTCGGCCATGGTCATCGCTTCGACCTGATCGTGGGTAACATAGATCATCGTCGTGGCGAGGCGCTTGTGCATCTCGGAGATTTCCAGCCGCATCCCGACCCGCAGCGCCGCGTCGAGGTTCGACAGCGGTTCGTCGAACAGGAAGGCCGAAGGCTCGCGCACGATGGCCCGGCCGATGGCCACCCGCTGTCGCTGGCCACCCGAAAGCTGGCCGGGGCGCCGGTCGAGGTAGTCGGTCAGGTTCAGCGCCTTGGCCGCGGCCTCGATGCGCTTTTTCTGCTCGGCCTCGTCCATGCCCGCCATTTTCATCGGAAAGGCGATGTTCTTGCGCACCGACATGTGCGGATAGAGCGCATAGGATTGGAACACCATCGCCAGGCCGCGTTTGGCGGGCGGCAGTTCGGTGGCGTCCTGGCCGTCGATCTCGATCTTGCCCGAGGTGATGTCTTCGAGCCCGGCGATCAGCCGCAGCAGGGTGGATTTGCCGCAGCCCGAGGGGCCGACAAAGACCGTGAACTCGCCATCGTTGATGTTGAGGTCCAAGGGCGGGATGACATTGACGTCGCCGAAGCTCTTGGTCACTTGAGTAAGGTTGATTTGTCCCATGATCTCAGGTCCTTATTTCACTGCGCCGAAGGTCAGGCCGCTGACGAGTTGTTTCTGGCTGAACCAGCCGAGGATGAGGATCGGCGCGATGGCCATGGTCGATGCCGCGCTGAGCTTGGCGTAGAACAGTCCCTCGGGGCTGGAGTAGCTGGCGATGAACGCGGTCAGCGGGGCCGCCTTGGCCGCGGTCAGGTTGAGCGTCCAGAAGGCTTCGTTCCACGCGAGGATGAAGTTCAGGAGCAGGGTCGAGGCGATGCCGGGAACCGCCATCGGGGTGAGGATGTAGATGATCTCGTCCTTCAGGCTGGCGCCGTCCATGCGGCCTGCTTCGAGGATATCGACGGGGATTTCCTTGAAGTAGGTGTAGAGCATCCAGACGATGATCGGCAGGTTGATCAGCATGATGACGATGACCAGGCCGATGCGGCTGTCGAGGATCCCCAGCTTGATGAAGATCAGGTAGATCGGATAGAGCACGCCGACCGCCGGAAGCATCTTGGTCGAGAGCATCCAGAGCAGGATGTCCTTGGTTCGTTTCGAGGGCACGAAGGCCATCGACCAGGCTGCCGGCACCGCGACGATGATGCCGAGGATGGTCGAGCCGCCTGCGATGATGATCGAGTTCCACAGGAAGCGGGCGTAGTTCGAGCGCTCCATGACGGCGGAATAATTCTCCAGCGTCCAGTCGAAGGCGAGGAACACCGGCGGATCGGCGATTGCCGTGGCCTCGGTCTTGAAGCTGGTGAGGATGGTCCAGAGGATCGGGAAGAAGATCAGCAGACCCACTGCCCAGGCTGCGGCGGTGTTGATCGCCTTGCGTTGATTGGTAACGGCACGTGCCATGTGTCAGTCCTCCCGTCCCGGACCTGCTCCGGGACCTCTTGCGTGACGCCTGTCGGCGGGGGTGGGGGTGAGGTCCCGGGGCAGGCCCGGGACGCGGCGTTGCACTTGCTCAGGCATCGAGATTCTTCCCCACGATGCGCATCAGGAAGATGGCGACGATATTGGCGAGAATGATGGCATAGACACCGCCCGCGGACCCGAGGCCGACGTTCTGGCTTTCCAGCACCCGCTGGAAGATCAGGTAGGTCAGGGTGCGGGTGCCGAAGGCGCCGCCGGTGGTCACGAGGATTTCGGCGAAGATCGACAGCAGGAAGATGGTCTCGATCAGGATGACGATGGTGATCGCCCGGCTCAGGTGCGGCAGCACGATGTACCAGAAGCGTTTCAGCACCGGCGCGCCGTCCATTTCCGAGGCTTCCAGCTGCTCGCCGTCCAGCGACTGGATCGCGGTCAGCAGGATCAGCGTGGCGAAGGGCAGCCATTGCCAGGACACGATCAGGATGATCGAGAACAGTGAGGCGTCCGACAGCCAGACCACCGGATCGGCCCCGAAGAAACGCCAGAGATGCGCCAGCAGGCCGTTGGTGGGGTCCATGAACATGTTCTTCCAGACCAGCGCCGAGACCGTGGGCATGACAAAGAACGGCGCGATCACGAGAATGCGGACGACGCCCTGGCCCCACATCGGCTGGTTCAGAAGGATGCCCAGCAGGACGCCGAAGCCGACCGTGATGATCAATGCACCGCCGACGATGATCAGCGTCGCCTGGATCGACGGCCAGAAGGCCGACGAGGACACGAACCTGACGTAGTTGTCAAAGCCGGTCCACCCAAGGTCGCCACCGCGCAACGGCAGGTAGGTCTTGAACGAAAAGTAGAGCGTCATGAGCAGCGGCACGAGCATCCAGCCAAGAAGCAGGACTACGGCGGGTGCCATCATGAAACGCGCTGCGGATCGGGAATGCTGGGTCGCCATGACACATATCCTCTCTGTTCACGCAAGTTGCATGTCAAACACGGTTAATACTGGGGAGGGTAACACGTATAACGAGAACCGGGGGGTGGATTGCCACCCCCCGACCCTTGGGAGGATGCCTCAGCGGTAGCCGGCGGCTTCCATTTCTTCTTCTGCGATCGCCTGCGCTTTCTCGAGCGCTTCGTCGACCGATTGCTGGCCGGCGTAGACCGCCGAGAACTCCTGGCTCACCTGGCTTGCGAGGCCGGCAAACTCGGGGATGGCGACGAATTGGACGCCGACATAGGGAACCGGATCAACGGTCGGGTTCTTGGGGTCCGCCGCGTTGATCGAGTCCAGCGTCATTTTCGCGAAGGGCACTTCCTGGTACTCGGGCGTCTCGTAGAGCGAGGTCCGCGCACCCGGGGGAACGTTGGCCCAGCCTTCGTTTTCGGCCACCAGCTCGATGTATTCCTTCGAGGTTGCCCATTCGATGAATTGCTTCGCCGCGTCCTCGTTGTCGGTGCCGGCCGGGATCGCCAGCGCCCAGGCCCAGAGCCAGTTGGCGCGCTTTTCGACGCCGTCCTTGTTGGGGGCCAGTGCAAAGCCGACCTGATCGGCGACTTCCGAGTCCTCGGGGTTGGTCACGAAAGAGGCCGCCACGGTGGCGTCGATCCACATGCCGCATTTGCCCTGCTGGAACAGCGACAGGTTTTCGTTGAAACCGTTGGTGGCATAGCCGGCCGGGCCGTAGTCGTTCATCAGGTTGGTAAAGAAGGTCAGCGCTTCTTTCCATTCCGGCTGATCGAACTGCGGATCCCATTCTTCGTCGAACCAGCGGGCGCCGAAGGAGTTGCCGGTGACGGTGATAAAGGCACCGCCTTCACCCCAACCGGCCTTGCCGCGCAGGCAGATGCCGTTGACGTCGTTGGCGTCGTCGTCCATCGCCGCGGCGGCTTCGCGGATGAACTCCCAGGTGGGGGCCTCCGGCATTTCCAGCCCGGCCTTTTCCATCAGGTCCTTGCGGTACATGATCATCGAGCTTTCGCCATAGAACGGCGCCGCATAAAGCGTGCCGTCGTGGCTCAGGCCATCGCGCATCGCGGGAAGGATGTCGTTGACATCATATTCTTCCGAGAGGCCGTCCAGCGGCACCAGCCAACCGTTCGCACCCCAGATCGGGGTTTCGTACATGCCGATGGTCATGATGTCGAACTGGCCGCCCTTGGCGGTGATGTCGGTGGTCACGCGCTGGCGAAGAACGTTCTCTTCCAGCGTCACCCACTCGACTTCGTGGCCGGTCTTTTCGGTAAAGTCGTCGGTGTAACCCTGCATGCGGATCATGTCACCGTTGTTCACTGTCGCGATTGTCAAGGTCGCGGCCGCGGCAGCCGTCGCCGTGACGGAGACCAGAGCAGACGCTGCAAAGAGTGCATTCGTCAGTTTCATCCAATGTTCCTCCCATGGTTTTTGGATGTCAGTGACGTCATCTAGCCAGATTCGCTCTCCCCGGTCAATAAAAACTTTACGCGCGTAACTTTTATAATTTCCGCGGCGCGGCGCGAACTTTCTGCACTGCGGCAATCTCAGGCGGAGTCGCGCATCACCAGTCGGCCTTCAAAAAGTGTTTCGGCGCGGGGCTCGGTCAGCGCGCCGTTCTCGAGCACGTTGAACAGGGTTTCGACGCTGCGGTCGGCGATGGCGGCATAATCCTGCGCGATGGTTGTCATCGGCGGGCAGGTGAACTGGGAGAAAGGATGGTCGTCCATGCCGGCGATGCGCAGGGTGCACTCGGGGCCGCGGCCGACCTTGACGCCTTTGGCATAGGCGGCCGCAATCAGGCCGATGGCCAGCCGGTCGTTGTTGCACAGCACGGTGTCGGTGGCAAAGCCGCCGCGTTCGATCAACGCGCCGCCGCCGTCGAAGCCGATCTGTTCGAAGTTCCAGCCCTGGCCGTCCACGCGCACGATCTCGGGCGTCTGGCCAAGCGATTCCATCGCCGCGACATAGCCGGCGCGGCGGCGGTTGGCGTTCGGGTTAACCGGGTTCCGCATCTCGAAATACACCGGCGGCTGGCCGCTACGGCACAGATAATCCACCATCAATCGCAGAACCTGGGCGTGGTCGGAGCCGACAAAGGCGGCGCCGGTGGCATCCAGATAGCTGTCGAAGAGGACCGTCGGGACATCGGCGCAGAAGCGTTTGATATGGTCGTGATCCGACGGCCGGCCCAGCGCCGCCAGCAGCACGCCGGCCGGTTTCAGAAGCCGCAGGGAATCGAGAATGGCATTTTCCTGCGCCTGTTCGCCGTGCGAGCTGAACAGCAGCGGAAAGAATCCGGCGTCGATGCAGCGCCGTTCGAGATTGCGGGCGATTTCGGCAAAGAACGGATCGGCCAGATAGGGCACGACGATGCCGATGTTCTTGGTCAGCCGCCGGTTCTGGTTCATTGCAAAGATGTTGGGGCGGTATTCGTAGCGTTCGAGCGCCTCTTCGATCCGCGCCCTTGTCGATTTGCGGACGCTGCCGGGATCGTGGAAATACTTTGAAACCGTCGGCCTTGAAATGCCGCTGACCTCGGCAAATTCCTCCATGTTCCTGATTTTGCGCCCCGCCATACGGTGTTCTTTCTTTTTGGGCGCGCGGTGCCGTGACCGGTGTCAAACGGCGAAATGGCCCGCTGTGGGCCATTTCTTTGCGCGCGATAGGATTTTTCTTACGGTAGGCCGGCGAAACCTCCCGGTCAAGAAGTTAGACTCATGCGCGCGTCAAGTGGGATCGGCCCGGTCAGGCCGCGTTCAGCCGTTCCGAGACCAGTTTGATCAGCTTCTTGTGGTCGACATCGAACTTGCGGATGCCTTCGGCAAGCTTTTCGGTTGCCATGGCATCGGCGTTCAGCTCCCAGCGGAAGGTGGCCTCATCCATGGTCACTGGCGCCAGGCCGCTGGCATTGTCGGGCGACAGGATGCGCGGAAGTTCGGCCTCGTCACGGTCGAGCTCGTCGAGCAGCGCCGGAGCAATCGTCAGGTTATCGCAGCCCGCCAGCGCCTTGATCTGGCCGACATTGCGGAAAGACGCGCCCATGACCACCGTCTCGATGCCGTTCGACTTGTAGTAATCGTAGATCGCGCGGACCGATTTCACGCCCGGATCCTCTTCGGGCTTGTAGCTGTCGCGGCCCTCGGCCTTCTTGTACCAATCGGTGATCCGCCCGACGAAGGGTGAGATCAGAAAGGCGCCGGCATCGGCACAGGCCACCGCCTGCGCCATGCAGAAGAGCAGCGTCAGGTTGCAGTCGATACCTTCCTTTTGAAGTGTCTCGGCGGCGCGAATGCCCTCCCAGGTTGAGGCCAGCTTGATCAGGATGCGTTCCTTGCCAATGCCGCGCGCCTCGTAATCGGCGATGATCTCGTGGGCGCGCTTGACCGAGGCCTCGGTGTCGAACGACAGGCAGGCATCGACCTCGGTGCTCACCCGGCCCGGCACCAGCTCGGTCAGTCGGGCGCCGATCGCGACGGTCAGCTTGTCGGCCACCGCTTCGGCCGAAAGACCGGCCTTGCGGCCCGCTTCGATTTCTTCGCGCACCAGCGCTTCGGAGCCGGGATCGCTCAGCGCGTTGAGCACGAGCGAGGGGTTGGTGGTGCAATCCACCGGCTCCCAGGTCTTTACCGCCTCCACGTCGCCGGTGTCGGCGACCACGGTGGTCATCTTCCTGAGCTGGTCCAAAACGCTGGTCATTCTGTGTCTCCTGATGAACATTCTGCGCCGCGTGGCGCTGTCCCGCGTGACCTAGCGCATCTTGCAGCCTGGCGAAATGCAGATCTGCGGCTGCGGGGCAAGAACACCCGTCGCGAAAAAATGACGCGTGTCAAAAATAGAACGCACGCGCCTGAAATTTATGTGTCCTGTATCGCGATCGGTGATCGGCCCGGAGGCCGTGTTATAGCGCATGGCAGCGCTAACAATAGGATCGCCCTCGTGCCTGACCCTCATTTGAGTTTCTTCGATCCGCCGCCCTGCGCGGGCGCGGCGCGCGCGCCGGGGGGCCGGACATGCAGCTGAGTGAGAAGCGCGCCGCGGCCGCGATGCTGGACCGGCCCGGCATCCGCTCGTCGCTGCCCACCGGCACCACGCGCGAGATCGTCGAGACGCTTGGCCGGCGCATCGCCAATGGGTTTTATGCGGTGGGCGAGGTGATCCCCAAGGAGGATCAGCTTGCGGCGTCGCTCGGGGTGAGCCGCACCACGGTGCGCGACGCGATCAAGGTGCTGTCGGGCAAGAGCCTGGTGCGGACCGCGCGGCGTTATGGCACGCGGGTGCAGCCGGTGGATGACTGGAACCTGCTGGACCCGGATGTCCTGGCCTGGCATGAGCCGGCGCACCCGAGGTTTCAGGCGATCTTTGTCGAGGCGATGGAGCTGCGCCGGATGATCGAGCCCGAGGCGGCGGCGCTGGCGGCTGTCAGGGCCAGCCCGGCGCAGCGCCGCGCGATCCTCGAGGCGGCCGAGGCCTTTGCCCAGGCACGGGGCGAGGTTGCGCTGCTCTTTGCCGCCGATTGCCGGTTTCACACTGCGGTGATCGCGGCCACCGGCAACCTGATGATGCGCCAGTTGAGCCCGACAATCGTGGCGATGATCCAGGTTGCTTATGACCATGGCGAGACCCGGATCCGCTATGGCGCCAATCTTGGGGTACCGCATGTGGCCGCCGCGCTGGCGATCCGCGATGGCGATGCCGATTTGGCCCGGCGGCGGATGTCGGCGATGCTCTATCCCGATTTCCTCGGCACCGGCTGAGCGGGTCTACCGACCCTGAATGGTGATCCTGAAGCTGCGCTGCGCCCCGGCGGGCGGTTTCGGAAACGGCACGGCGCGGCGGATCTGGCGCAGGGCGGCACGGTCGAGATCGGCGTTGCCGGAACTCTTTGCCAGCGACAGCGCCGCCAGCCTGCCGCTGGAGGAAATGGTGAAGGCGACCACCGCCGCGCCGCTGGCGTTTGCCCTGACCCGACCGACCTGCGCCACGCGGCGCATCACCTGTCCGGGATAATTGCTGGCCGCCGCATTGCCCGCCGTGGGGCTTTTTTGGCCGCGGCCGCTGCTCTGTGCCTTGGCGCCTGCCGTGCCGGTGGCGGCGCCGGCGCGCTTTGGCGGGCCGCCGGCCTTGGGCGGCGCGGCCCGGGCCGGTTGCCGGGCGTCGCGGCGCGGCTCGGCCCGATGCTCGGCTTCGAAGGCGGTGCTGCGTTGCCGGGGCCGCAGGCTGCGGCGGGGCCGGGCGCTGTCGGGGTCGGTGGCCACCACGGTTTCCTGTGGTGGCGCATCCGGCACGACGGTGGGTCGTGGCGCCTCGGCCGCCGGTGCGGCGGGGGGCGCCGCCATGCTTGGGGTGGCGGTCCGCAAGGGCTCGGGGGCCGCGGGGGACGGCGCGGCTGGCAGAGCCCTTGCCGCCGGGGGTGTCGAGCTCGCGCGGGGCGGCGTCTTGGCCTTGGCGATCTCCGGCGGTGGGGCCAATTGCCGGGCCTTGGTGCGGGTGGCCGGGCGGGCGGCGGCGGTGGCGGGTCTGGCCTGTAAGGTGCCGGCGCTGACGTCGGCAAAGGCGGTGCCCAGCCGCACCTCGGCCACGCCGCCGGCGCCTTCGGTCGCGAGGGGGGGCTCTGGCAGCAACACGACCGCCAGCGCCGCATGCGCCGCCACCGCGCCGCAACAGGCCAGCGCCTTGATCAGCGGCGACGAGGCGATCATTCCAGCCCCCGTTCGGTGACGATCACCACCCGGGCCGCGCCGGCCGCCTGCACGGCGCGGCCCAGTGCGACCAGATTTGCCGCCGGCAGGTCGCGGTCTGGCAGGAGACGGGCGACGGGCCGCATTTCCTGCGGCAGATCGGCAAGAAAGGCGGATGGGCTGGCGACGGGGATGCCCTGCCAGGACAGGCGCCCGTCGGCATGGATCACCAGCGCGTCGGTCGGGGCGCGGCCTTCGAGATCGGCGGTGCGCACCAAGGTCAGCCCGGGGTCGAGCGGACGGGCCAGGGTGCCGGCGACAAGGAAAAAGATCAGCATCAGAAAGACGATGTTGATCAGCGCGATGGTGGGTTCGCGGGGCCGACGGGGACGGGCGAGGCGGATCATGACGCCCCCAGCACGGTCACTCGGGCCCCGGGCACCCGCCGCAGCACAGCCAGAAGATCGGTCAGCCGCTGCGCCGTGACCGCGCCGTCGAGCGCGACCAGCACCGGCAGCTCTGCCGCCGCCTCCGGCTGATTGTCGCGCAGCAAGTCGGGCAGCGTGGAGAGGTCCTGCGGCCTGCCGTTGAGCGACAAAGCGACGGGCGACAGGCGCAGGAAAAGCGGGCGGGTGGCATCGGGGGTAGAGCCGGCGCCTCCGGTGGCAAGGTCGATCTCGGCGAACCGGGTGAAGGTCGAGCTCAGCATGAAGAACAGCAGCAACAGGAAAATCACATCGATGAGCGAGGTCATCGACAGCCTCCGCCGCCGCCGCGCCTGCCTAAGCATGGGTCGGCTGCGCCTCGGATTGCGACAGGGCGGAGCGATCAACGGCCGGCCCGGCGGGTGCGAGGATGGTGCGCAGGGCGCGCTGCGCAAAGACGCGCTCGCCATCCATCCGCGCCTCGAGCCAGCTCAGAACCAGCGCGGTCGGCATCGCCACCGCCAGCCCCACCGCTGTGGTCAGCAGCGCCACCCAGATGCCGCCGGCAAGGATCGACGGATCGACTTGGGCGCCGGCCTCTTGCAGCGCCTGAAAGGCCGAGATCATCCCCAGAACGGTGCCGAACAGCCCCAGAAGCGGCGCAAGCTGCGCCACGCTGTCGAGCAGGCGAAAGCCGCTTTCGAGCCGGGCGAAACGTGCCTCGGCCTCGGCCTCGAGCCGTGCCGGATCGGCCTGCCCGGACAAGGCCATTTCGATCACCGGCCTGAGATAGCTGCGCGAGCGTTGCAGGGCGGCGCCGGCCTTTGCGCCATCGCCGGCATCCCAGGCGGCAACCGCCTCTTGCAAGGCGCGGTGACTGCCGACGCGGGCGGCGGCGAATTGCCAGAGCTTATAGAGCACCACGGTCAGCACCAGCACCGAAAGCGCGCCGAGGATCAACACCACCGGCCCGCCCAGATCGGCGATCCGGGACAGCGCTTTGGCCAGGGTGGCGATCATCCCAGAAGCTCCACGGCGGTGCGGCTGCTGAGCAGCAGCCCGTCCTCGCAGGCCCCCTCGGCCAGACCGGCGCCGGTGCAGGTCTCGGCGCCGTTGAACAGCACCCGGCCCAGCGCCTCGCAGGCCAGGTCCGGCACCACGAACTGTCGTACCCGGGGCCGCGCGGCGGGCAGGGTGCCGAAATCGAACAGCGTCAGCCGCTCGACCCGCCCTTGGCTGTCGAACAGCACCGCCTCGAAGACCGCCTGGGTGATATCGGCGTCATGGCCGTTCTGGATCAGGAAGCTCATCTGGCAGGCGCCCTCGAGGCTGTCGAGCGCGTTCAACTCGACGGAAAGCGCGGCGCCCTGCTCCTCTTGCGCCAGCCCGGGCGTGGCGGTCATCAGGGCGGCACAGAGCGCGAGGCCGCGCGGGGCAAAGTGTTTCAACGGCCAGAGTCCCATTGGCTACTCCCATTGGCGTGACGGTCCCGGCGGCAGAGTACCGCCTGCGCCGAGAATGACCAGTGCCGCCGACCGCGCTGCCCGAAACGGGCCGGAACATGCGCAGCCTTGGCGCAACGTCCTGGCAGTCTGGCGTCAATCCGGCAACTCGGCCATTGGCTTTCGCAGCGGTTTGGTGTCAATCTCCGGCAAAATCAACAAGGATATCATTGATGAGGCCACATCTTTTCGCCCTGCCATCCGCGCTTTTCCTGCTTGCCGCCTGCGAGCCGACGGGCTCTACCGCGCGCCGGGTTGCCGTCATGCCGCTGCCGGAATCGGTGCGCGCCATCGCCGCGCCGGGCCAAGACCTTTCGACCGCCTATTTGCGGTCTTCCGACGGGTGTTACTGGTATCGCTACGACGGCCCGGTCGAGACCACCGAACTGCCGCTGCGCTCGACCGGCGGCGCGCTTATCTGCACGCGCCGCGAAAAGCCGGCAGATCCGGCCACCACGAGCTGAGGCCGGGGGCGGGGTCAGCTCGTGGCTGTGACCCCATCTTCGGTGGCGTAAAGATAGGCGGTCACACCGGTTTCGACATTGGGGTAGAGGTCGATGATGTGCGCCATCACCATGCGCACGCAGCCCGAGCTTGCCCGGCCGCCGATCGATTGCGGCAGCGGCGTGCCGTGAATCCGCAGATAGGTATCGCGATTGCCGACGAAGAGATAAAGCGCGCGCGCGCCCAGCGGGTTGCGCGGGCCCGGCGGCTGGCCGTCGGCCCATTTCAGATAGCGCTCCGGCTCGCGGGCGATCATCGCGTCGGTGGGCCGCCAGCCCGGCCATTTCGCCTTGCGGCGGATGGTGTAGGTGCCCGGCTCGTAAAGATCGCCCTTGGCGATTGCCACGCCATACCGCATCGCGGTGCCGTCGTCGCCGATGTGATAGAGATAGCGCGCCACCGCATCGACGTGGATGTCGCCCGGCGTCAGGCCTTCCTTGTGCGAGACCTGCGTCGGCAGAAGCCGGGGATGCAGCCCCCAGGGGTTTGTCGTCGCCGGATCATAATCGGCCGGCGTCACCTGTGCATCCCAAGTGGCCCATTTGGACGATTGCGCTTGGGCGGCCAGCGGCGCGGAAAAGAGCGCGGCGCTGCTGGTGGCAATGAAATGGCGTCTGGTCAGCATCGTCGGGTCACATCCTTTGATCGGTCACAGCCCTGCATGGCACGGGTGCAAGAGGGAATGAAGCCGCACAGAGTGTTTTTGCGGGCGGCGGAGCACTAGGGTAGCATCTAAGACGCGACAGCGCGAAGGCAAACTGCACGCGCACGGGGGTGAAAAGCCGTTTGCGCTTCCCCGGCTTCGGTGTAAAGCAATTGCAGATCAATTTGCCGCAGCCGGGGAGGGCGAGGCGTGACGACAGACCGGCCCACGACACAGGCCCTGCCGCTCTATCTTCAGATCAGCGAGGTGCTGCTGCGCGACATCGCCGCCGGGCGGCTTGTGGATGGCGAGCGTCTGCCGCCGGAACGCGATATGGCGCGCCAGCATGCCACCAGCGTTACCACCCTGCGCAAGGCGCTGGCCGAACTCGAATCCAAGGGGCTGCTGGAGCGGATCCAGGGCTCTGGCAACTACATCCGCGCCGGGCAGGGCAAGGCGATCCCCGGCGAATATTCAATGTTCCGGCTGGAGCTGCGCACCGGGGGCGGTTTGCCCACCACGCAGCTGATCGCGGTCGACGCGCTGCGCAAGGATCACGATTGGGGCACCGCGTCCGAGGCCAGCCGGGTCCGGCGGCTGCGCTTCATCGATGGCCGGCCTGTCGCTGTCGAGGAGATCTGGCTCGATGCCGATTCCGGCCGCGTCGAGGCGGCGCAGCTTTCCGATTCGCTGTACCGTTATTACCGGCTGCGGCTGGGACTCTGGATCACCCGCGCCGAAGACCGGGTCACGATTGATAGGGTGCCGGATTGGGCGCCGGCTGCCTTTGGCCCCGCGCCGGGCAGCGTCACCGGCTATATTGAACGCTACTCGTGGGGTCGCGGCTCCGAGCCGGTGGAATTTTCCCGCACCTGGTTCGACACCAGGGTGGCGCATTACGTGCAGCGCATGACATGAGGAGACTTACATGACGACGACCCGCTATGGTGTCATCGGATGTGGCATGATGGGCCAGGAACACCTGCGCAACATCGCGCTTTTGCCAGAGGCCGAGGTGGCCGCGATATTCGAGCCCGACCCCGCCATGGCCGCAGCGGCGCAGGCGCTGGCGCCGGGGGCGGTGATGGCCGAGAGCGTCGAGGCGCTGCTGGCCGAGCCGGAGCTCGACTGCCTGCTGATCGCCAGCCCGAATTTCCGCCATGTCGAGCAGATGGAGCGCATCGCTGCCACCAAGCCGCTGCCGCTGCTGGTGGAAAAGCCGCTGTTTACCGATCCCGCCCATCAGCCACGGATCGAGGCGCTGATGGCGCGCTATCCGGCGCCGGTCTGGGTGGCGATGGAATATCGTTACATGCCGCCGATCGCCGCACTGCTGGCCGAGGTCGAACAGGCCACCGGCGGAGTCAGGATGCTGACGATCCGCGAACATCGCTTTCCCTTCCTGCACAAGGTCGGCGCCTGGAACCGTTTCAACCGCTACACCGGCGGCACCTTCGTCGAGAAATGCTGCCATTTCTTCGACCTGATGCGGCATATCCTGAAATCCGAGCCGGTGCGCATCATGGCCTCGGGCGGGCAGGCGGTGAACCACATGGACGAAGACTATGAGGGCCAGCGCCCCGACATCGCCGACCATGGCTATGTCATCGTCGAGTTCGCCAGCGGCGTGCGGGCCATGCTCGAACTGTGCATGTTCGCCGAGGGTGCGCGCTATCAGGAGGAGGTGGTGGCCGTCGGCCCGATGGGCAAGATCGAGGCGCTGGTGCCCGGCCCCGGCCGGTTCTGGCCGGCCGATCTGGGGGCGCCGCCGGTGCCGCAGCTGATCGTCAGCCCGCGTCAGCCGAAAGGGCCGGAGACGCGCGAGATCCCCGTCGACCCGACGCTGCTCGAGGCGGGCGATCACAACGGCTCGACCTATTTTCAGCATCTGGAGTTCCTGCACCTGGTGCGCGGCACGCGGACCGCCCCGGATGTCAGCCTGCGAGACGGGCTGATCTCGGTGCTGATGGGGCAGGCGGCGCAGGAGTCGATGGCCACCGGAAAAGCCGTGGATCTGAGACTGTCGACGGAAAATTGATACACCATTGATGTATGTGCCGTGCTGCGCTAGATTCAGCGCAGCACATGCCATCGGAGTCCTGACCAAATGACCATAGTTCCGGTAACCTCGGCCGATCTCGACGCCGCAGAAGTTTCGTGGTTCGCCGCGCTCTGCGCCGACGATTACCGCTTTCTGGGCCAGCCCGACGGTGATCTGCGCTCGAGCTGGGAGCATTGCTCGAACATTCTCAGGACCGCCGAGGCCAATGGGTTTCGCAACATCCTCTGTCCCTCGTCCTATCAGGCGGGGCAGGACACGCTGAGCTTTGTCGCCGGCTGTGCCCCGATCACCGAACGGATCAACATGCTGGCCGCTGTGCGCTGTGGCGAGATGCAGCCGATCATGCTGGCGCGGACGCTGGCGACGCTGGATCACATGCTGAAGGGGCGGCTGACGGTCAATATCATCTCGTCCGACTTTCCCGGCCAGCGCGAGGACAGCAAGTACCGCTACAGGCGCAGCCATGAGGTCGTGGAGATCCTCAAGCAGGCCTGGACCCGGGACGAGATCAATTATGATGGCGAGATCTACAAGTTCGAGGGCCTCACCGCCGACCCGGCCAAACCCTATCAGACCGGCGGCCCGCTGCTCTATTTCGGCGGCTATTCCCCCGACGCGCTGGAGCTCTGCGGCAAGCATTGCGACGTCTATCTGATGTGGCCGGAAAAGCAGGAGGATCTGGCGGAGCGCATGAAAGCCGTGCATGCCGTCGCCGAACGCCATGGCCGCACGCTGGATTACGGGTTGCGGGTGCATATGATCGTGCGCGAGACCGAGGCCGAGGCGCGGGAATATGCCGATCATCTGGTCAGCAAGCTGGACGACGAATACGGCCGGCTGATCCGCGAACGGGCGCATGACAGCATCTCGCTCGGCGTGTCGCACCAGGCCCGCGCCCGCGAGCTGGCCGACCAGTTCGGCTATGTCGAGCCCAACCTCTGGACCGGTATCGGCCGGGCGCGCTCGGGCTGTGGTGCGGCGCTGGTGGGTTCGGTCGATCAGGTGATGACCAAGATCGAAAGCTACAAGAAAATGGGCATGCGCAGCTTCATCTTTTCGGGCTACCCGCATCTCGACGAATGCAAATATTTTGGCGAGCTGGTGATGCCGCATCTCAAGACCTGCTCGCTGCCGCATGAATATGGCCGCGTGCCAGAGACAACGCCGCCGACCCCGCTGGGCGCAGGAGAGAGAAAATAATGCAACGTGTGAGCCTGAGCGGCCAGATGGAAATGTCGCGCCTTGTCTATGGCATGTGGCGGGTGGCGGATGACGCCGATACCTCGCCGGGCCATGTACAGGCCAAGTTGGAGGCCTGTCTCGAACAGGGCATCACCACCATCGACCAAGCCGATATCTATGGCGATTACGGCGCCGAGGAAGTGCTGGGCGCGGCGCTCAAGGTGGCGCCGGGGCTGCGCGACCGGATCGAGATCGTGACCAAATGCGACATCATCGCGCCGATCGGCAAGTACAGCGACCGGCGGGTGAAATACTATGACACCTCGGCGGCGCATATCACCGCCTCGGTCGAAGCCTCGCTGGCCAATATGGCCACCGATCACATCGACCTGCTGCTGATCCACCGGCCCGATCCTTTCATGGATCACCATGAGACCGGCGGCGCGCTCGACGGGCTCGTGGCCTCGGGCAAGGTGCGCCATGTGGGCGTATCGAACTTTCGCCTGAACGACTGGACGCTGCTGCAATCGGCGATGACCGTGCCGCTGGTGACCAACCAGATCGAGGCCAGCGTGCTCTGCCCCGCGCCGTTCCTCGAGGGCGAGATCGCCTGGATGCAGGAGCGTGGCATTCATCCGATGGCCTGGTCGCCGCTGGCCGGCGGGCAATTGTTCTCCGACGCGGGCAAGACCATGCGCCGGCTGCTCGAGCGGATTGCCGACGAGCAGGGCGCCGATGTCAGCGCGGTGGCGGTGGCCTGGCTCCTGGCGCATCCGGCGGGGCTCTTGCCGGTGCTGGGCACCAACAACCTCGACCGCATCCGCGCGCTGTCGCGGGCCACCGAGATCGAGATCGACCGCGAGACCTGGTTCGAGATCCTCACCGCCGCCATGGGAAAGGAAGTGCCATGAGCCTTCAGGAAAAGATGACCCATTTCGTGCCCGGCGCGCGATTGGGAGAAGCCGAGAGCCGCAGCCTGCGCGGCGCGCTGTCGCGCTTTGGCACCGGGGTGGCGATTGTCACCACGCAGGGCGCGGACGGCCCGGTGGGCATGACGGTCAACAGCTTCTCGTCGGTGTCGCTCGATCCGCCGCTGGTGCTCTGGTCGGCGGCGCGGGCCTCGCGGCGCTATCCGCATTTCGCCAAGGCCTCGCATATGGCGATCCATGTGCTCGGTGCGGATCAGCTCGAGCTTTGTCAGGCCTTTGCCGCCTCGGCGCATGCCTTTGACACCGCCGACTGGCACATGGGCGCGGATGATCTGCCGGTGCTCAAGGGCTGTCTGGCACGGTTCGATTGCGCGGCCTATGCCGAATATGACGGCGGCGATCACGGTATCCTTGTCGCCCGCGTGCTGCGCGCCACCATTGGCGAGGGCGCCCCGCTCCTCTGCTACCAGAGCCGCTTCGGCCGTTTCGATCCCGAGGGCAGATGACGGCCAGCGCGCTTTCCGACAGGCTTGCGACATTGCTCGGCCCGCGATTTTCGCAGGCCGGGCCGCCGCATGTCAGGGTCCTGGAAACGCGCGACCATCACGGCTGGCTGCTCGACGATCTGAGCTTCGACTTTGCCGGCGAAACCGCGCCGGCGTGGTTTCTGCGCCCGCCCTCGGGCCAGGTGCCGGCGGTGCTCTACGCCCATGCCCATGGCAACAATTACGCGCTCGGCCGGGATGAGCTGATCGTGGGACGCGGGTCGCTGCAAGGCGCCTTCGGGGCCGATCTGCTGGCGCAGGGCATTGCCGCGCTCTGCATCGAGATGCCGGGGTTCGCGGCGCGGCGGCCGCCGCCTGAATCGGCCCGTGCCAAGGCGGCGCTCTGGCGTGGCGAAACGCTCTGGGGGCAGATGCTGGCAGAGCAACGCGCCGGGGTAGATTTCCTCGCCGGGCATGCACAGGTGGACGAGACCCGCATCGGCGCGATGGGGTTTTCCATGGGCTGCACGCTGGCCTGGTGGCTGGCAGCGCTCGATCCGCGGATTCGCGCCACCAGCGCGCTTTGCTGTTTTGCCGATATCGGCGAGCTGGTGCGGCTCGGCGCGCATGATCTGCACGGCGATTTCATGACCGTGCCGGGCCTGCTGGCCACGGCGCGCAGCGGCGAGATCGCCGGGCTGATCGCGCCGCGCGCCTTGCAGATCGCTATTGGCGCGCAGGATCCGCTGACGCCGCCCACGGCGTTCGACATCGCGCGGGCAGATCTGACCGCGGCTTATGCCGGCTCCGAGGCGGCGCTGCGCTTTCACATCGAGCCGGAGGACGGTCACCGCGAAACCCCGGCAATGCGTCTGGCCGTGCTCGATTTTCTGCGCCGCGAGCTGGCCGCGTGAGGGCGCGTTTGACAAAGCGCCCGGGGGTGTGTGTGACTGGCCTCGACCAGGAGAGGCGGCGCATGTCATGACCCAAGAAAAGACGTTCCAGGTGGCGCTGATCGGGGCCGGCATGGTGGCACGAACCCATGTCGCGGCGCTGGCCGAGTCCAAGGCGGTCACCCTGCGCGGCATCGCCTCGCGCAGCGGCACAAGCGCCGCAAAACTGGCCGAAACCGCTGCCGAGCTGACCGGAGACGCGGTGCGGAGCTATGGCTCGGTGGCCGAGGTCGCCGCCGATCCTGCGGTGGATTTCGCGGTGATCGTCACCCCGCCGGATGCCCGCGCCACGCTGATCCGGCCGCTGGCCGCGGCGGGCAAACATATCCTGCTGGAAAAGCCGGTCGCCCGCACTGCCGCCGAGGCGCGCGAGGTGGTGGCTATCGCCCGCGCCGCCGGGGTGTGGCTGGGTCTGGTGTTCCAGCACCGGATGCGCGCGGCCTCGCGCAAGGCGGCGGAACTGGTCGCCTCGGGCGCGCTGGGTACGCTGGGGCTGGTCGAGATCGCGGTGCCCTGGTGGCGCGATCAGAGTTATTACGACGAGCCGGGGCGCGGCACCTATGCCCGCGATGGCGGCGGCGTTCTGATCAATCAGGCGATCCATAGCATCGACCTGGCGCTCAGCCTCACCGGACCGGTACGGAGGGTGCGGGCGATGGCACGGACCTCGCGGTTTCACGACATGGAGGCCGAAGATTTCGTTGTCGCCGGGCTCGAGTTCGACGGCGGCGCCTTTGGTTCCCTGACCGCCAGTACCGGCTGTTTCCCGGGCCGGGCCGAGAGCCTCGGCCTGCATTTCGACCGCGCCAGCCTGCATCTGCATTCCGGTGCACTTCGGGTCGATTGGCGTACCGGCCGGAGCGAGAGCTTTGGCGCGGCGGGCGGCACCGGTGGCCGGGGTGATCCGATGGCCTTTTCCCATGATCTGCATCAGGCGGTGATCGAGGATTTCGCCGCGGCGCTGAGCCAGGGCCGTGCGCCCGTGGCCCCGGGCGAGGCCGGGTTGGCCAGCCAGGATCTGATCGAGGCGATCACCCGGTCGGCGCAAAGCGGCGCGGCGGAGGATCTGGCCGCATGACCCAGCGTTGCATCACAGTGTTCTATGCCTCGGCCTGCAATGGTGGCAGTATCGATCTGCCGCTGAAAGGAACCGCAGAGTTCCATGGCAGCGCACCGCCGGAGACCGTGCAAAATTGACGACCCAACAGGACAATAGGGAGGATCCTGACCAATGAAAAAGACCATTCTGACATCCACCGCGCTGGCCGCCGGCCTTGCCGTCAGCGCAGGCGCCGCCTCGGCGCAGGAAATCCGGTTCATGTGTTATTCCGACGGCAATGAATGCGCCGTCTACGACGATCTTCTGACCCGTTTCGAGGAACAGAACGAAGGCGTCGACGTGGTGGTCGACGAGGTGCCCTATCAGGCCATCGTTGAGAACCTGCCGGTGCAGCTGGCCGCCGGCACCGGCCCGGATATCGCCAAGATCACCGACACCGGGGGCCTCAACGAATACTACCTCGATCTCGCGCCGCATGTGGACACCGGCTATTGGGACGAGGCTTTTGGCGAGACACTGAACTGGTATCGCGTCGGCGACCGGGACGGCTATTACGGCATGCACTCCCAGCTCACCATCACCGGGCCTTTCGTCAATGCCACGCTGTTTGAACAGGCCGGCGTCGAGATGCCGGTCGCGGGCGCGACCTGGGAAGACTGGGCCGCGGCGGCCACCAAGGTGGCCGAGGCGACCGACGCTGATTTCCCGATGGCGATCGACCGCTCGGGCCACCGCGTGGCCGGGCCGGCGGTGTCTTATGGCGCCAAGCTGGTCGAGGACGGCACCGGCACCTTCGAGGGCTTCGGCCCCTTCGCCGAGGCCTTTGTCGGCTGGAACGAGGACGGCACCATGGCACGCGATGTCTGGGCCAGCCAGGGCGGGGCGACCTATGCCGATGCGGCCCAGGAATTCATCAACGGCGAGGTGGTGTTCTACTACTCCGGCTCCTGGCAAGTCGGCCGGATGGATGAACAGGTGGGCGACTTCTTCGACTGGAAAGTCGTCGGCTCGCCCTGTGGTCCGGCCGGTCCCTGCTCGGGCATGCCCGGCGGCGCCGGCATCGTCGGCTTCGAGCAGACCGAGCATCCCGAGATCGTCGCCAAGGTGATCGATTTCCTCGCCCAGGAAGACATCTATGCCGAGGCCGCGGCCCGCACCCGCAACCTGCCGGCGCATCTCGGTGTCGCCCAGGCCGGTGTCGAGTTCGAAGGCGCCACCCCGGCGGCGCAGGCGGCCCTGACCGCCTTTGCGGCCGATCTGCCCAACGTGGCGCCCGAGGCCTTTGCCTATCAGGGCTATTCCGGCAACCGCGCGATGTACGGCATCACCGTCGAGCGCCTGAGCCAGGCCATCGTCGGCGAGCTGAGCGTCGAAGAGGCGCTGGCGCGGATGAACGACGACCTCGAAGCCGCCATGAGCGAAGCGCAATAAGCGCATGGCCCCTCGCGCCGGGCGCGGGGGGCACCTATCGAGGGTCGGGGGGACATATGCTGCGGATCATCACGCCCGTCATGCGGGTCATCGAGATACCGATGCTGGCGCTTCAACGCCTGCTGGGGATCAACCGGCTGGCCTGGGTCTTCCTGGCGCCGAACCTGATCCTGTTCGGGCTGTTTGCCTTTCTCCCGGTCATTCTCAACATCTTCTACGCCACCACGGGCAGCGACAATGTGCTGCTCTCGGACCGGCCCTATGTCGGGGCCCGCAACTTCGTCACGCTGACCGATTGCGGCAATTACCTCGACGCCAATTCCTGCCGCGAGGACAAGTTCTGGCGGGCGGTGTGGAACACCTTGTGGTTTGTCACGCTGCAAGTGGGGTTCATGGTGGGGTTTGCCCTGCTGACCGCGCTGATCCTCAATCGCGACATTCGCGCGCGCGGTTTCTTCCGGTCGGTGTTCTTCTTTCCGGTGCTGCTGTCGCCGGTGGTGGTGGCGCTGATCTGGAAGTGGATCCTGCAACGCGAGGGCGTGCTCAACGCCTTTCTCGACTGGACCGGCGTCGGCGGGGTCAACTGGCTGGTGCAGGCCGATTGGGCCTTCGGCTGGTCGGTCTTCATCTCGGTCTGGGCGCATATGGGCTTTTACACGCTGATCCTTCTGGCGGGCCTTCAGGCGATCCCGCGCGACGTCTACGAGGCGGCGATCATGGATCGCGCCTCGGCCTGGCGGACCTTTCGCCGGATCACCCTGCCTTTGCTGGCGCCGACCATGCTGGTGGTGCTGGTGCTGGCGCTGATCAAGGGGGTTCAGACCTTTGACGAGATCTACGCCTTTACCGGCGGCGGGCCGGGCACGGCGACCACCTTCATCATCCAGTACATTTACGAAGAGGGCTTTGCCGGCGCGCCGCGTCTGTTCGGCCTTGCCGCCGCCGCCTCGCTTCTGGTGGCCGGGGTGCTGGTGGTGCTGACGCTGATCCAGCTTTGGGTGAACCGGAGGAATGTAAATGGGTGAGCTGACATCAGCCAGGAAGGCGCGCCGGGCGCTCCGCCCGAAATCCAGCGGCCCCAATCAACAGAGGCAGCGCAATGTCTAGACTCTGGTCCTTTCTCACCGCAACGCGCGGCCGCGACCGGCTGCACTGGACCGATTGGGTGTCTTACGGCTACCTGATCTTCGGTGTGCTCCTGATGTTCGGCCCGGTGGTCTGGCTGGTGCTGTCGAGCTTCAAGTCACCCAACGAGCTTGACCGGTTTCCGCCGCGCTTCCTGCCATATGCGCAGGAAACCCTCGAAATCGAAGGCTTCGACTCGCCGCTTCTGGCCTTCATCGTCACCGAGGGCGAATTGACCGGCGAGGTCGTGGGCCAGACCCGCCGCGCCGCCGGCCGCGCCGAGGTGGTCCTGCCCGCCGATCCCGAGACCCGCATCCGCATTCCCGCCAACACGCTGGCACCGATCGAGGATGTGGCCTTTGCCACCGAGAACTACACCTCGCTGTTCGAACGGTTCAACTTCCTGCAATTCTTCTGGAATTCCACCTTCATCACGGTCATGGCCACGGCGCTTATGCTGCTGGTGAATTCCATGGCGGCCTTTGTCCTGTCGAAATACGAGTTTCGCGGGCGCACCGCCGTGCTGCTCCTTGTCATCGGCACCCTGATGATCCCTCAGACCGTAGTGCTGGTGCCGCTGTTCCTGATCGTCACGGAAATGGGCATGTTCAATTCGCTCTGGGGCGTCATCATCCCAGGCGCGGCGACACCGACCGGAGTGTTCCTGCTCAGGCAATACATGATCACCATCCCCGACGAGATCCTCGATGCCGCGCGCATGGACAAGGCCAGCGAATGGAAGATCTTCTGGCGGATCATCGTGCCGCTTTCGGCGCCCGCCATCGCGGTATTGGCGATCCTCGCGATCATGTGGCGCTGGAATGATTTCCTCTGGCCGCTGATCGTGCTGACACGGACCGAGAACTTCACCCTGCAACTGGCGCTCAATTCCTTTCAGGGCGAGTTGCAGACCGACTGGCCCAGCCTGCTGGCGATGACGGTGCTGACGCTTTTGCCAATCGCCTGCGTCTTCATGTTCCTACAGAAATACATCGCCACCGGTATCGCCTCGACAGGCGGCAAGTGACGGCTGGACAACAGAAAGGGCTGAGATGGCCAGGGTCGAACTGAAAAACGTCAAGAAATCCTACGGCGTGGCCGAGGTGATCAAGGGCATCGATCTCGATATTGCCCACGGCGAATTCTGCGTCTTTGTCGGGCCGTCGGGCTGCGGCAAGTCCACGCTCTTGCGGATGATTTCCGGGCTCGAGCCGATCACCGGCGGCGATATCCGCATTGGCGACGAGGTGGTCAACCGCGTGCCCGCCGCCGACCGGGGGCTGGCCATGGTGTTCCAGTCCTATGCGCTCTACCCACATATGTCGGTGCGCCAGAACCTGTCTTTCGGGCTTGAAAACATCAACACACCCCGCGCCGAGATCGAACGCAAGGTGGGCGAGGTGGCGAAGATGCTGCAAATCGACATGCTGCTCGACCGCCGCCCCAAGGACCTCTCGGGCGGCCAGCGCCAACGGGTGGCCATCGGCCGGGCGGTGGTGCGCGAGCCCAAGGTGTTCCTGTTCGATGAGCCGCTGTCGAACCTCGACGCGGAGCTGCGCGTCGAAATGCGCGGCGAGATCGTGGCGCTGCACCGGCGGCTTCAGAACTCGATGATCTATGTCACCCACGATCAGGTCGAAGCCATGACAATGGCCGACAAGATCGCGGTGCTGCGGCTTGGCCGGCTGGAACAATTCGGCCGCCCGCTCGATCTCTACAACCGGCCCGACAATCTCTTTGTCGCCGGGTTCATCGGCTCGCCCAAGATGAACTTCATCCGCGGCCGGGTGTCCGAGAGCGACCGCACCGTGATGGAACTCGAGACCGACGAACGCCTGACTCTGCCAGAGAACGGGTTTGCCCAGCAGCCGGGCGAGGCGGTGACGCTTGGCATCCGGCCCAACCAGCTGCGTGCCGGCGAGGACGGGCCGATCGCGCTCGAGGTGGCGACGATCGAGCAGCTGGGCGGCGATTCCTATCTGTATGGCAAGCTGCGCAACGGCACGGGGATCACCCTGCATCTGGCCGGCCAGACCTCGGTGCGGATCGGCGAGGTGATCGCGATCACGCCCGAGATCGAGGCCGTGCACCTCTTCGACAGCGAGACCGAGCGGAGCCTGCGCCTCGCGTGAGATGCGGCCGGGGCAGGTGGGCTGCCCCGGCCCCTGACATCAGACCGCGCCGGTATATTCGCCGCGCGCCGGGTAGTCCTTTTCGATGGCGAAGTCGACCGCCTTGACCAGCTCGGCGAAATGCGGCCGGACAAAGGGCATGGTCTGCACCGAGCCGTAATACAGCGTCTGGCCCGGCGAGACGAGGAACAGGCCGGGCTCCGAGAACAGCGGCGGCTCTTCGATGCCGATCGATGTCTTGCCCTTGGAGGTCGAGATATAGAGGCCCCAGTCCCGCGCCTTGGCGAGCGAAAGGTCATAGCCAAAGCGCAGGGTGTCGGCGCCGATCTTGTCTGCCATCAGACGCGCGCGATCCTCGCCGTCCGAGCTGATGGCGATGGTGTTGACGCCGCGCTCTGCGAAATCGGCAACGCGCTTTTGCAGCTCGGTCAGGTAATTGGCGCAGATCGGACAATGCAGCCCGCGGTAGAAACAGATCACCGTGCCACGTTCGGACACCTCGGTAGAGAGGTCGAAATTGCCGTGGTCGAGGGTGGGAACGGAAAGGTCGGGCGTTTTCTTGCGGGGGATGAGCATGGATTTTCTCTTGTTGATTTCGGTCTGCTGGGTGTATTTCAGAAGGTGTTGTCACAAGACTCCCAAAAAACCGACCGAAACGCCGAAATGTCCCGTCATGACCGTCTGACCACCTTGATCTCCCGCTTCACCCTGGAGGTGCATCCGGCGCCGCCGGAGGCGGCGACGCTGGTGGTTCTGGAGGATGCGCAGGGCCGCCCCTGCAAGGCGCTCTTTCAGCCGCGCGCTGCCGGGTTCGAACTGGGCGCGGCACGCGCGGTGGTGGCCGCGAGGGTCGATTGGGGCGGCATTTCCAACCCGCTGGTTTCGGCCCTGCCGGACCGTATCGAGGTGGATCTGACCTGCGACGAAGAGACCATGGCGCTGGCGATGCTGATGAAGGCCGAGATGGAGATGCAGCGTTGCGGCGCGGCCTCGGTGGTGAACCGGCTGGGCGAGGTTCTGGTGGTGCGCATCCTGCGCGGCCAGATCGAGGCCGGCTCGACCCGGCCGGGCGTGCTTGCCGGCCTGTCGGATCCGCGCCTGAGCCGCGCCATCGTTGCCATCCACGACACGCCGGGGCGCAACTGGCGCAACGAAGACCTAGCCGAGATCGCCGGGCTGTCGCGCAGTCGCTTTGCCGAGATGTTCCTGACCTCCGTGGGCGAACCGCCGGCCGCTTATCTGCGCCGCTGGCGGCTGACGTTGGCGCGGCAGGACGTTGACAAGGGGCACCGGGTCGATGCCATCGCGCGGCGCTACGGCTATGGCTCCGCCGAGGGCTTTACCCGCGCCTTCCGCAAGCAGTTCGGTGCGCTGCCGATCGAGCTTCGGCACCGGCAGGCGGAGTGAGCGAGGGTCATCAGGAAACCCGATAGCAAACATCAGAAACTTTCAGTTTTTCCGCTGGCTTCCCTGCGCCAAAGTGTCGGGGAAGCCAAGGAGACACCTGATGAAACTGTCGTTCTTCACGATGCCGATTCACCCGCTGGGCAAGCCCTTTGCACAGAGCCTTGCCGAAGATCGCGAGGCGTTTCTTCTGGCCGACGAGCTGGGCTATGCCGAGGCCTATTGCGGCGAGCACACCACCGACCAGGCCGAGATCATCACCTCCTGCGTCGCCTTCCTTGCCAGCCTGGCCTATGAGACCAAGCAGATCCGTCTGGGCACCGGCACGGTGAACATGCCAAATTCGCATCCGGCGCGGATCGCCGCCGAGGTGGCGATGCTCGATCACATGCTCGAGGGCCGGCTCAACTTCGGCATTTCGCCTGGCGGGCTGATGTCGGATGCCGAGGCCTTCGGCTCGATCGACAAGGACCGCAACGCCATGTTCGTCGAATGCATCGACATGGTGCTCGACATCTGGAAAGGGCAGGCGCCCTACAACCTCAAGGGCGATTTCTGGGAGGTCTCGACCGCGCGCACCATGATGCCCGAAATCGGCCAGGGCGACATCATGAAGCCCTATCAGGATCCGCATCCGCCCATCGTCGGCACCGCCGTCGCGCCGTTTTCCAAGGGTGTCAGCGCCATGGCCGAACGCGGGTGGCAGCCGATTTCGGGCAATTTCCTGTTGCCGAAATGGGCCGCCACCCATTGGCCGAAATACGTCGAGGGCTGCGAAAAGGCCGGGATCGTGCCGGATTATGCCGACTGGCGCGTCGCCAAGAACATCTGCGTCGCCGATGACCGGGAGACCGCGCGGGCCTATGCGCGCGATCCGGGAAGCCCCTATGTCTATTACTATTCGCAACTGCTGACCAAGATGCGCAAGGGCGGGCGGCTCAACCTCTTCAAGGAAGACCAGAACATGCCCGACGAGGCGGTGACGCTCGATTACGTGCTCGACCGGCTGGTGATCCATGGCGACCCGGAGTCCGTGGCCGACCAAATCCTCGCCCTGCGGGAAGAGACCGGGCCGTTCAAGCACCTGGTCTATGCCGGCCACGACTGGACCGATTACGAGCTTGGCCGCAAGGGCATGATCCTGATGGCGGACAAGGTGCTGCCGATCCTGACCGAAGCAACCAAGGCCGAACCGATCAACGCCGCCGCGTGACGGCCGCGCCCAAACGGGAGAGACGAGATGACCCTGATGATGAAAAAGGCCGCCGCGCCCGAAATCGATCCCAAGGCCTTTCGCCGCGCGCTTGGCAATTTCGCCACAGGGGTCACGATCATCACCGCCCGCGCGCCCGACGGCACCCGGGTCGGGGTCACCGCCTCGAGCTTCAATTCGCTCAGCATGGATCCGCCGCTGATCCTCTGGAGCAGCATGAAGGACGCGAAAAGCTGTGCGATCTTCGAAAGCGCCAGCCATTTCGCCGTGAATATCCTCGCCTCGGATCAGATGGAGATGTCGAACCATTTTGCCCGGCGGCAGGAGGACAAATTCGCCGGCGTCGATTTCTCGGAAGGGCTTGGCGGCGCGCCGATCTTCGACGGCTGCGCCGGAAGGTTCCAATGCGAGACCTATGACAGGCTCGATGGGGGCGATCACTGGATTTTTGTCGGCCGGGTGGTGAAATTCGATGATTTCGGCCGCGCGCCGCTGTGTTTTCACCAAGGTTCTTATGCCATGGTCTTTAATCATCCCGACGCCTTTCCCAAGTCCGATACCAGCCCGCAGCCCGACCCGGATCGTGGCCGGATGGGCAAACACGCCTTCTTTCTAATGTTGCGCGCGGTGCGGGCCTATCAGGACCGCTACCGGCCCAAGCTCGAGACCCTGGGGCTCAGCGTGATCGAGGCACGGGTGCTGCTGGTGCTCAAGGATCTTGCCGGGCTGACCGCCGACGAACTGGTGGTGCATTTGCACGCGCCGGTGACCGAGGCGCATGCGGCGCTGGTCAACCTTGAGGATCGCGGCCATGTGAAGATGGCGGGCGACAGCTATGAGCTGACCGAAAAGGGCCATGCCAAGGCCGATCAATGCTGGAACGTGGCCGAGGCTCATGCCGAAGAGGCCTTTGCCACCTTCAGCGATGCCGAGCTCGACACGTTCGACACGGTGTTGCGCCGTCTCATCGCGCAATAGCTTTCCGGCTCCCCGTCGCGGGAGCGCACCTCCCGTGGCCGGAAAGTCACCCGGTCCGAGCCTGCTCGGGCCGGGTTGATCTGTTGCGGCTTTCGCGAACCGCGATAAGATGGGCCGCCCGACATCAGAAAACCGGATAGGCACATATGAAGCTGCAACAACTGCGCTACTTCGCGGCGGTCTACGAGCAGGGCTCGTTCTCGGCCGCCGCCGAGAAGGTGAACGCCACGCAGTCGGGCCTTTCTATGCATGTCAGCCAGATCGAAAAGCGCTATGACGTCAAGCTCTTCGAACGCTCGTCCTCGGGGGTCACCCCGACCGAGCTGGGCCGTGCGTTCTATCTTGAGGCGGTCAAGGTGCTGGCCTCGGCGCAGCATGCCGAAGACCGCCTGCACAGCCTGTCGAAATCGGTGGTCGGTCATATTCACGTCGGGTTGATGCCTACCTTTACCCGGGCCGTGCTGACCGCGGTGCTGCTGCGCATGGGGCGGGAATTTCCCGAGGTGCGGGTCTCGATCTCGGAGGCCTATTCCGGCGCGCTGGCTGACGAGGTTGCCGAAGGCCGGCTTGATTTCGCCGTGGTGCCCGCCTCGTTCGAGCTGAACGAGGCGCTGTTCGCCAGGCCGATGGGGGATGACCGCGAATGTCTTGTCTATGCGCGCGACCGGGCCTTGCCGGCGCGGGCCGACGGCATCCGCCTGCGCGAGGTGGCGCCGCTCAAGCTGGTGCTGCCGGGGCCGAGCAACGCCCGGCGGCACCGGATCGAGACCTATCTGGCGGTCAACTCCATCGCGATTTCCGACCAGCTCGAGCTTGATACCATGCATGGCACGCTCGATCTGGTGGCCAATTCCGATTGGGTGTCGGTCCTGCCGGGCATTCTCTGCCTGCCGGATCTGGACGGCAAGCGGCGCAAGGTCGTGCCGCTGGCCGATCCGCCTCTGTCGGTGACCTACATGATGATCCGCACAAGGAAACGGCCGCTGTCGCTGGCGGCCGAGAGCTTTTTCAATGTCCTTCAGGAAGAGCTGAACTCCGCCCTGGAGATCCCGCCGATCAGCCGCGGCTGAGACCGGCCGCACCCGCGACAAAGCAGGGACCGGCGTCCCTGCTTCATCTTGTCGGGCAAATGCCGGGGGCCGGGGCAGGGCCCCAACCCGCCGGTCACATGAAGGTATAGGGCAGCCAGGTGCTGAGCTCGGGCCAGACCAGCACCATGATCGCCACGCCGAGGATCAGGATCCAGAAGGGGATGGCGCCGCGGAAGATGTCGCCCAGCGTGACCCCGGCATCGGGCACCGCCGCCTTGACGGTAAAGACGAGTATGCCGAACGGCGGGGTCAGCAGCCCGGCCTCGATCACCAGGATGCCAAAGATCGCGAAGGACAGCGGATCGACTCCAAGGGTGGTGGCGACCGGGGCAAAGATCGGCACGGTCAGCAGGATGATCGAGGTCGAATCGATGAACATGCCGAGCAGCACCCAGACGGTGAAGATGATCGCCAGCACCACTGCCGGGTTCTCACTGACCGATAACAGCAGATCGGTGATCACCTGTGTCGCGCCGCCCATGGCGAGGAAACGGGAATACATCGACGCCGCGATCAGCAGGATCATGATCGGCGCGGTGGTCCGCCCGGCGCTATAGATCGCCTCGAGCACGTCGTGACGGGTCATCCCCTTGGCCAGCCCCAGCAGGAAGGCGCCCATGGTACCGAAGCCGGCGGCCTCGGTCGGGGTCAGGAAACCGCCCCAGATGCCCCCGATCACCACGCCGATCAGACCGAGGATCGCCAACCCGCCCATCGATTGCCGGCGCAGCTCGGCCGGGTCGGCCTCGGTAACGCTGGGGGCGGGCATCATCGGCGCGCAGCCGGGGTTGCGGATGGCGTAGATCACGCAATAGCCGCAAAAGGCCACGGCGAGGATCAGCCCGGGGATCAGCCCGGCGATGAACAGCGCGCCGATCGATTGCTCGGTCAGCACCGCCCAGACGATCATCAGGATCGACGGCGGGATCAGCATGCCGAGACAGGCACTGCCCGCCACCGTGCCGAGCGAGAACCGCTTGTTATAGCCCAGCGCCACCATCTCGGGATAGGCGATGCGCGAAAAGGTGGCGGCGGCGGCGATCGAGACGCCGGTGATCGCCGCAAAGACCGCGTTGCCGGCCACGGTGGCGACGCCAAGACAGCCCGGCAACCGGCGAAAGGCGCGGTTGCAGAGCGCATAAAGATCGTTGGCCGAGCCGGATCGGCTGACGAAATCGCCCATCAGCACGAACAGGGGAATGATGATGAACACATCCTTGCGCAGCGCCTCGTAGGCGGTGGTGCTGAGGATCGACAGCCCGATGTCGAGGCTGCCCATCATCCAGTAGACGCCGACAAAGCTGACCGTGCCGAGCGCCACCGCGAGATGCACGCCGAGCAGGATGAAAAGCATGAGCAGGCCGAGTACGCCGAAGATGGTGAGGGTCATGTCAGGTCTGCTCCGGTCAGGGGTTTGGCGGTGGGGGCGGGCACCGGTTGCGCTGCGGGCAGGTCGCTGTCGCCGTTCCGGCCGCGCAGATCCGCGATCAGCACCGAGACATAGGCCAGCGCCGCAAAGGCGCAGGTGCCCACCAGCAGGAAGCGCACCGGCCAAGTATAGATGCGCATGGCGCCCTCGCCTTCGTATTCGCCGAGGCGCACGGCGGTCAGGGCCGAGGGCAGCGAGGCATAGGCAATCGCCGCAAAGAGCGCCGCACCCAGAAGCCAGGCGATGATTCGCAAAGCCTGGGCGCCGCGCGGACCGAGGTGATCGAGTACCAGCGTGGTGCGCAGCATCGAGCCGGAATAGACCGCCAGCGGAAGCTGGAGAAAGGTCACCGCGATGACCGAATTTTGCAGGATTTCCTTGGTGCCCGCGATCGGATGCAGGAACAGCGTGCGCCCCAGAACATCGGCGATAATCAGCAAGGCCAGCAAGAAGACCCACCCAGCCGAGAGCACGTGCGCCCATCGCGCAATTGCCAGTTGTTGTCTCATCACTCCTCCTCAGTGCTGATCTGCCGGTCAGCGTAGGGGCTGCGTTATCGTTCCGCAACATTTTTGTTTATCGATTGATAATTTAATGTATCAAGGAGACATCGCCGTGATTCAGACGGGCGCAAATCCGCGTGACCCGGCTGCAAGGACACGGCACAATCTCTCAAGGGAGGAGACCCATCATGACATCAGCAACAAAGACTTTCGGGCGAATCGTCGGCACGGCACTGGGCCTGACGCTTCTGGCCACCACGGCCCAGGCCGACCGCTTCACCTTTCGCATCGGCTCGGGCCATCCCAAGGGCCCGGCGCCCTATGTCACCACGATGTCGGATTTCTTTGTTTCCGAGGTCAAACGCCGGGCGGCCGAGGAAACCGATCACTCCGTCAACTTCATTGAATCCTATGGCGGCGGCATTGCCGGGGTGTCGGAAACGCTCGAGGCGGTGCAGCAGGGGCTGCTCGACTTCGGCGGTTACTGCGTCTGCTTCGAGCCGTCGAACCTCTATCTGCACAACTTCCCCTATTTCGAGCCGTTCGGCCCGCAGGCCTCTTCCGATGCCATCGCCGCGGTGCGCGTGGTCTATGACAAGAACCCCTGGCTGAGCGAGGTCTTCGAGGCGGAGTTCGGCCAGCAGTTGCTGGGCCTCGGCGCCTGGGACAACTACCACCTCGGCACCAAGGAGGAATGGTCGCAGGTTTCCGATCTCAAAGGGGTCAAGATCGGTGGCGCGGGACCGAACCTGCCGTGGCTGGAATATGCCGGCGCGGTGCCGGTGCAATCGAGCCTGCCAGAAGGCTACATGGCGCTGAAGACCGGCGTTTATGACGGCTGGCTGATGACGCCGGCGGGTTACAACGGCTTCAAGTACTATGAGCCGGCGCCCTATTATACGCTGATCGGCTATGGCGCGATGCCGGTGGTCGTGCTCACGATGAATGCCAGGAAGATGGCCAGCCTGCCCGACGACCTGCGCCAGATCATCGAAGAGGTCGGTATGGAATGGGAGACCCGCAACGGCAAGGCGATGGACGACAGCCAGGCCGCCGGCCTGGCGGCGCTGCGCGAAAACGGTGCGGTGATCACCGAATTGCCCGAAGAGGTGCGCACCGAATGGGCGCAGAGCCTGGCCGAATTCCCGCGCAAGAGCGCCAAGGAAGCCGACAGCCGCGGCATGCCCGGCACCAAGGTGATGCAGGACTTCATCGACGCCTCCAAGGCGGCAGGCCACGTCTGGCCGGTGGAATACGACCTGCACTGAATCCCACCTCGGCGCCTATCAGGTTTTCTGATGGGCGCCGCGCATTTATATAATTTCATATGTTTGACCCTCTGCCTTTAGCCTCGGTGCCAGGAGGTCGCAGCAGCCTCCGCCTTGTGGAGGAGGCCGCCATGAAACTCGGATATCTTTTCATCCCGCCCGCTGGTGGGCAGAGCCGCCGCCCGGGCCACGCCGCCGCCATGCGCGCGCCTCTCGCCAAGGCTCTGGGGTTCTCGGAATTCTATGCGCCGCTCACCCCGTCGGAAGACACCCCGGGGCCGCATGCCACCGAGCGGCAGAGCCTGCTGCACATCCTGCCCAATCCACCGGAGCAACTGCGCCCGCAGCTGGTGCTGGTCGATGGCCAGAGCCGCGACCGGGGCCGCCCGGCCCCCGGCCCGGTGGCGGCACCGGTGAGCCATGCGGCGCAAGCTCGGATGCACTCGGCGCGCGGCCGAGCGCCTCTTTCGGTGAGCTGGAGTGATACTGACATGCTGGCGCGGCACTGGGCCGCGCATGTCACCGGCTGCACCCATGCCGGCCGCTGCGCCCGGCCGCAGGACTGGCGCGTCGCCCGCACCGTCATCGTCGATCCCGATGCGGCCCGGGCCGAAGCCACCGCCAAGCACCCCGACAGCCCCTGCCGGGCCTACTACCGTGCCTCGCTGGGCGAGAATGCCAGCGACACCGAGGTCGATGCGCGGATCGATGCCTGCGTGCTCTATGGCACGCCCGCCATGGTGTTGGCCCGCCTGCACGAGATGACGCAGGTCTCGGCGTCTTTCGGCACGCTCACCTTTGTCGATCATGACTGGCCCGACGTCGCCCGCGCGCGGCAATCGATGCGGCTTTTTGCCGAAACACTGCTCACGACCCACCACTCACAGACCCAACGCAACATCAGAAAGCTCGAATTCGCATGACCCATCAGACGCTATTTTCCACCGTGTCCGGCCCGGAAGACGCTCCGGCGCTTCTGCTGCTCAACAGCCTGGGCGCCACCCATGCCATGTGGGACGCGCAGCTGCCGCTGCTCGAGAGCTTCTACCGGGTGATCCGCTGCGACACTCGTGGCCACGGGCAAAGCCCGACGCCGCCCTCGCCCTACAGCTTTGACGAGATCGTCGATGACGCGCTGGCGGTGCTCGACACGCATGGGATCGAGACGGCCAGCGTCATGGGGCTGTCGCTGGGCGGCATGACCGCGCTTGGCATGGGGCTCAAGGCGCCCGAGCGGATCGACCGTCTGGTCTGCTGCGCCGCCCGCTCTGACGCGCCGCAGCCATTCGTGCAGAGCTGGCACGACCGGCTGGCCAAAATGGAGGCGGGCGGCATCGAGGCAGTCTGGTCCGGCACCGTCGGTTTCTGGCTCTCGGAAGACAGCCGCCGCGATTTCCCCGACCGCGAGGCGGCGCTGCGCGACGGCTTCCTGAAGACCACCGAAGAGGGCTATCGCGGCTGCGCCCATGCGCTGATGCGGCTCGACTACCTGCGCCACATGGGCGAGATGCAGGTGCCCGTGCTGTTTGTCGCGGGCGAGAATGACGGCGGCGCCACGCCCGACACCATGCGCGCCATGGCCGAGGCCTGCCCGGGATCGGACTTCACCGTCGTGCCCGGCGCGAAACACGTGATCAACGTCGACCGCCCCGACGATTTCGCCGTGGCAGTGGCCGATTTCCTCGATCTCGACGACGATCAGTCGGTGGCGGGCCGCAAGCTGGCATAGGAGGCCATGACGGTGGTGCGATAGGCCTCGCGCTGCCCCAGCCGGTCGTAATATTCGGCCAGCGCGGGCAGGGCGGGGCGATCGAACTCCATAGTATAGTAACGATAGAGCGCCGAGCCCACCGGAATATCACCCATGCTCAGACGGTCGCCGGCCACGTAAGGCTGATCCGAGAGCCGCTTTTCCAGCACCTCGAACTGCCTGGTCAGCGCCGCGATGGCCGCGTCGCGCCTGGCCGGATCGCGTTGCGACCGGGGCAGGCGGACAAGCTGATAGAAGAGCGCGATGAAATCGGCGTAGGCGTTGTTCTGAAACCATTCCATCCACATGTCGGCGCGGCCGATGTCGGCCGGGTGATTGCCCGCCAGGGCGCCATCGCCATAGGCCTGCGCCAGATATCGCACCACGGCATTGGATTCCCAGATCACCAGATCGCCATCCTGCAAGGTCGGAACCTTGCGCATCGGGTTCATCGCCACGTAGTCGCTGGTGTCGAGCCCGCCAAAGGCACCGCCGGCGTCAAGCCGCTCATAGTCAAGCCCGAGCTCTTCGAGCGCCCAAAGAACCTTTTGCACGTTGACCGATGTTTTCCGTCCCCAAAGCCGCATGTCGGGTGCCTCCTGTGTGCCTTTCTTATTTATCGCACGATAAATGTCTGGACTGCAAGCGCGGAATGCTTTCTGTTAGGGCGTGACACATTCGAATCCGGCGGAGCCAAGGTGCCCACACACAAGCGAACCCAATCGTCCGATGCCCCCGCGCCGCCCCGGCGGCGCATGTCCCCGGAGGACCGCAAGGAGGCGATCGTCTCGGCGGCGGTCGAGCTGTTTGCCGAGAACGGTTTCGACGGCAGCACCCGCGATCTGGCGCGCGGTGCCGGGATCACCCAACCGCTGCTCTATCGCTACTTTCCGAGCAAGGAGAGCCTGATCGAGGCGGTCTACGCCAGCGTCTTTCTGAAGAGCTGGGACCCGGCCTGGGACGACATCCTGAAGGACCGCGACCTTTCGGTGCGCGACCGGTTCCAGCGGTTCTACTCGGCCTATACCGAAACCATCTTTCAGCCGGTCTGGATGCGGCTCTGGCATTTCGCCTCGCTGCGTGACGCTGAGGTTTATGGCTGGTACCGCGAGGTCGTGCAGGAACAGATCCTCAAGCCGCTGGTGCGCGAACGCCGGATCGAGCTGGGCCACAATCCGGGGTTTGCGGTGTCGCCGGCCGAGCTCGAGGCGCCCTGGCTGCTGCACGGCGGCCTGCTGAACTACGGTCTGCGCCAGCAGGTGACGGGGCAGGCCGACCGCGATGCACGCGACTCCATGATCCGGCAGGCGCTCGAGATGTACATGCTTTTCACCGCCGCGCAGACCCCCGAGACTGGCCCAACAAAGGACCCCCGATGATCGATCTTTATACCTGGACCACGCCCAACGGCCGCAAGGTCTCCATCCTGCTCGAAGAGCTGGGGGTGCCCTATACCGTCAAGCCGATCAACATTTCCAAGGACGAGCAATTCGCCCCGGATTTCCTCAAGATCTCCCCCAACAACCGTATCCCGGCCATGGTCGATCACGAGACCGGCGTCGCGCTGATGGAAAGCGGCGCGATCATGCTTTACCTCGCGGCCAAATACGACCGTTTCCAGGTCGCGGGGGACGAGTATTGGCACATGATGGAATGGCTGATGTGGCAGATGGGCGGCCTCGGCCCGATGCTGGGCCAGGCGCATCACTTCCTGAAATACAACCCCGGCAAGGCGCTTTATGCCGAAGACCGCTATGCCACCGAGGCGCGGCGTCTCTACAAGGTGCTGAACACCCGGCTCGCGGGGCGCGATTATGTGGTGGGCACGGGCACCGGCAGCTATACGATCGCGGACATGGCGATGTGGCCCTGGGTCTCGCGGCACGATTTCCACCAGGTCGAGCTGTCGGACTATCCCGATGTGCAGCGATGGTATCGCCACATCCGTGACCGCCCGGCGGTCCAGCGCGGCTATCATATCCCGAAGTTCGTGCAGGATATTCCCGAAGGCTGACCCTCGCGGTTCCGTGAGGGTCTCGGCGGGCAGGTGACGGCGCGGCCCCATTTGGCGATGCCGCGAAATGCGCCGGTATCCGCGATGGCCCGCGTTCACGGGTCGAAGGCGCCGAATCCAGCTTATGTTAAATCCCGGCCCGCCAGCCGAGTGCACCGGTCGAGGATGTCGACGCCCTGGGATTTCCAGAAATGTAGCAGATCGATGAACACCCAATTCTCGGCGAGCTTATCGCCGGCGCGGCGGTAGATATCGATCACGCGGAACGGCCCCGGTTTGCCGGTGGCCGGCATGCCCATGAAGCCGCCCGTAGGTTCGGCGGTAAAGTTCGGCCAGCCGAAAAAGCCACCGTAATGGCCCTCGGACACCCGGGCGACATGGCGGGTCTTGGAGCGATTGGTAAACCCGGCGCGAAAGGGGCCGGAATGCTGGCGGGCATACCGCGCGATGGTATAGGTCGCGCCTATACCTGCCGGGCCCCACCAGATCATGTCGTCGGCCCAGGTGCGGGCCAGTTCCTCTTCCAGCGGCATCCCGCCCTGCCATTGACCGAGATCGCCGATCATGGCGTCGATCAACGCCTGCGTGCGATCACCCCGCGCCGCCGGCTGCGGATCAAAGAGCAGCCCGTCATGGGTCTGCGGCCCGGGCTGCACCAGATGCGCCCCGGTTTGCGGCGGAAAGGGCTGAAGCCCCGCCTGAAGCATCAGATGCGGAATGTCGAAATACATCGCGGTCTCGACGATCCGGCCCGTCTCGACGCGATGAAAGGCGGCGTATCGCAGAAAGGCCATGCGGCCGGTGGGCGGAATGCCAAGCCACGGCTGGTCGAACAACCCCATCAGATGGCCCATCGAGACAACCCAGCGTCCGCTGCCGTCGGGCAGGCGGTTTTCGCCGGCAAAGAAAATGTCGACGCGGTTCTGCATTCGGCTCAGGGCCTGCCGCAGCGGCAACCAGAAGCGACGGGCCACCGCCTCGGGCCCGGCGATTTCGTCAAACGGGTGATATCCCCGCCAGCGCAACTCAGCGGCGCAGTACTGCGATTCGATCTCGGCCAGCGCCGCCGCAGGGGCGTTTTCCTGTGCCGCGTAATAGTCTCGAACCAAGTCCTTCTCGGCTTGAAAACTCATCTTTCCTCCTTTGCCTCAATGGCTTGATCCGCAGCTTGCAGGGTTTTCGCATACGTTTGCAAAAAGATCTTGCCAGATGTGGGGCGCTGCGTCTATCGTTTTTGCAAACGTATGCAAAACTCACTCAGGGAGCCCAGGATGGCCGAGATACAGCTTCGCAACGTCGGCAAGCGCTGGGGCAGTTTTGTTGGGGTGCAAAACTTCGACCTGACCATCGCCGACCGCGAGTTTCTGGTTCTGCTCGGTCCTTCGGGCTGCGGCAAGACCACGACGATGCGGATGATTGCGGGGCTTGAGGACGTCACCGACGGCGACATCCTGATCGATGGCCAGGTGGTCAACGATCTCGAACCGAAAGACCGCGACGTGGCCATGGTTTTCCAGAGCTATGCGCTTTATCCCAACATGAACGTCTATGAAAACATCCGCTTCCCGCTCAAGGTGCGCAAGGTGCCCGAGGGCGAGCATGACGACCGGGTGCGCCGTGCCTCGGCGATGGTCGAACTGGACGACTTCCTGCATCGCAAACCTTCCGAGCTCTCCGGCGGTCAGCGCCAGCGGGTGGCGCTGGCGCGCGCCATCGTGCGCGAGCCCAATGTCTTTCTGATGGACGAACCACTTTCCAACCTCGATGCCAAGCTCCGGGTCTCGACCCGGGCGCAGATCAAGAACCTCAGTCACGAGCTGGCGGTGACCACGATCTATGTCACCCATGACCAGATCGAGGCGATGACCCTGGCCGACCGGGTGGTGGTGATGAAACATGGCGTGGTGCAGCAGGTCGGAAGCCCGACCGAGATCTACGATGCGCCGGCCAATACCTTTGTCGCCAGCTTCATCGGAAGCCCGGCGATGAACCTGATCGACGGCAAGATCGAGAACGGCACCTTTGCCGCGCAGCACACCCGCATCGAGGGCCTGGCCCTGCCCGATGGCCCTGTGACCCTGGGCTTTCGCGCCGAAGATGCCTCCCTTTCCGACAGCGGCCAGATCACCGCGCCGATCTACACGCTCGAACTGCTGGGCGATGCAACGATGATTTCGGTGCGGATCGGCGGCGCGCTGGTCAGCGTCAAGGCCGACAAGAGCTTTCGCGCCGAGATCGACGATATGGTCACGATCTCGGTGCCGCCCGAGATTTGCCACCTCTTCGAAGCTGGAAGCGGTGAGCGCATCGGGGCCTGAGCCCCGCCAACGCCTCGGAACAGGGGCAAAGACCGGTCCGGACGTCGACGGCGGACCGCATATAACAGGGAGACCACGATGAACCTCAAACCCCTCATGCTCGCCGGCGCGATCGGGCTTGCCGCCACGGCGGCCAGCGCCGAATGCGCCTTTGAAAACGACGTGCCGCTGAAATCGCTTTCGGCCGGTTTCGAAGCCTGGAAGGCCGTGACCGACGCGATGGCCGAATGCGGCAATTTCTCGGCCTCGCTCGATCAGGAGTTTCGCGAGAAACAGCCCGAGGCCTTTGCCGCAGACCCGTCGCTCTATCACATCGGCGGGGTCGCCAATGCGACGCTGATCCCGCTGCTCAACGCCGGATCGGTTCGCCCGCTCGATGATCTGGTGGCAGACTACGGCAGCCAACTGACGCCGAACCAGCTGATCAAGATCGACGGTCAGACCATGGCCGTGGCGATGATGGTCAACGCCCAGCACCTCATGTACCGCGAGGACATCCTGAACGACCTCGGTATCGCGGTGCCGACCACTTATGACGAGGTGCTGGCCGCCGCAGAAGAGATCCGCGCGGCCGGGGTAGTGGACTACCCGCTCGGCGGCACCTTCAAGACCGGCTGGAACCTCGGCGAAGAGTTCATCAACATGTACCTCGGCGAAGGTGGCCAGTTCACCGGCGACGGCAACATGCCGACGATCAACAATGAAAAGGGCGTGCGTGCGCTCGAGGTCATGAAAGCGATGACCGAGTATATGGACCCGGAATACCTGGTGTCGGATTCCACCTATGTCCAGCAGCAGTTCCAGCAGGGCAAGATCGCCATAGCCAACCTCTGGGCCAGCCGCGCCGGCGCGATGGATGACGAAGCCGAGAGCCAGGTGGTGGGCAAGGTCAAGATGGCCGCCGCCCCGATGGGCTCGGAACGCCCGGCCTCGTCGCTGTGGTGGGATGGCATCGTGATCGCCACCAACATCAGCGACGAAGAGGCCGAGGCCGCCTTTCGTGTGGCGATGGAGGGCATGGACGCCGAGACCGTCCAGGCCAACAATGACGCCGCCGTCTGGCTTGTGTCCGGCTACACCCCCGGCCCGCTCGCCATGGGCGCGGCCGCCACCGCAGAAGCCGGCGCCGCGCCCTACCCGGCCTCTGGGCCGATGGGCATCATGCACACCGTACTGGGCAATGGCATCGCCGATTACCTGACCGGTGCCAAGGATGCGGAGACCACGCTGACCGATATCGAAACGGCCTATGTCACCGCCGCCAAGGAATCCGGGCTGATCGAATAACCACCGCCTGCGGGAGGGCTGCCTGCCCTCCCGCCCCCGCCTCCCCCTCGCTCTCAGGATCATGAGGAAGACCGAGACATGCCTTTCCGGACCTTCGCCATCTTTGTCGGCCCCTCGGTCTTCATGATGCTCCTGTTCATCGCCTTTCCGCTGGTGAGCGTCTTCAGCCAGAGTTTCTATGTCACCCAGCCGATCTACGAGGTGGTGACCTCGGAAACCTGCACCCCCGGCTTCATCGCCCAGACCTGCGTCACCGAAGAGAAATCGGTGCCGGTGCTGGACGAGGACGGCGAGATCGTGACCCGCACCCGCTTTGTCGGGCTCGAGAGCTACCGCAACGTTCTCGAACTCGGCCGCGCCTGGGACGCGCTCAGCCAGGGCAGCTGGCGCGCCTTTCAGGCGATCGATTTCTGGAAGGCCCTGCGCTTTACTCTCAGCTTCACCTTGATCACCCTGCCGCTGGTGATCGGCCTCGGGCTGGCGATCGCGGTGGTCATCAACAATGCCGCACGGGCAATCCGCGGACCGGTGATCTTTGTCTCGCTGCTGCCGTTCATCATCACGCCGGTGATCGGCGCGCTGTCGATCAACTGGCTGTTCCGCGGTGACGGCATCCTGACGGCGGCGCTGGAACATTACACCGGCCGCGACATCGCGATGTTCGCCCAGGCGTGGACCATCGAGATCCTGATGATGTTCTATCGCGTCTGGCACGTGGCGCCCTTTGCTGCCATCGTGCTCTATGCCGGGCTTCAGACGGTCAACCAGGATGCGCTGGAAAGCGCGCTGATCGATGGCGCCACCCGCTGGCAACGGCTGCGCTATGTGGTGATTCCGCATCTGATGCCGCTGATCGTCTTTATCGCCATGATCCACCTGATGGACAGCTACCGGGTGTTCGAAGAGGTGGTGGGCTTTTCCTCCCAGGGCCATGTGATCTCGCTGCAATGGCTGACCTACGATTTCCTGGTGCCCGACCAGGCCGGCAACCGCTCGATCAGCCGCGCCTCGGCCTCGGCCATGCTGACCATGATCGGCATAGTGATCCTGCTGATTGCCCCGCTGCGCCGCACCTGGCGCGACCACAGAGGAGGCCGCTGACATGTCGACCCCACGCGCCCTGCGCCAACCGCTGAGCCTGCGCATCACCTCGGGCGCCTTCCTTGCCCTCTGGTGCCTGATCGCCGCCTTCCCGATCTTCTGGATCACGGTGATGAGCTTCAAGACCCCGGTCGATGCCTTCGACGCCAACCCGCTGAACGTGATCTTCGGCCCTGCGACCCGGGCCCGCGGCCACGGGCTGTCGCTCTTTGACATCATCATGGGCGGGGCTGTGCTCTGGGTTACCGTCCAGCTTGCCGCCAAGGCGCTGCCCGGCATGGTGCGCAGCTACAGCCCGCAAGGGCGGCAATGGATGGGCTGGGGGATCGGCATGCTGGCGCTGGCGCTGGGCTTTCTCACCGTCTTCTTTGGCCTGCTGCCGCTGCTCTCGGATCTGTTGAACCCGGTGCTTGGTCCGCTGGGCCGCGACGTGCTCGGCTTGACAACCGAGCATTACGAGACCGTCTGGATCGACCGCGGCTTTTCCAACAATTTCAAGAATTCGCTGGTGGTGACGGCGGGCGTGGTCACGGTCTCGCTCACCGTGGGCACACTGGCAGGCTACGGGCTGGCGCGCTCGGGCTCGGTGCTGGCCTTCTGGATCCTGATCATCGCGCTGGTGTTCCGCGCCCTGCCGCATTCGGTGCTTGTGGCGGGTTATCTGCCGGTGTTCATCTCCTCGGCCGAATGGCTCTCGCCGATCCTCGGCGACAACGCCCCGACCCTCTATGGCAAGCCCTGGGCGGTGATCGCGGTGCTGGTGGCGATCAACCAGCCATTCACCATCTGGATGCTGCGCAGCTTCTTTCAGAACATTCCGGCTGAGCTTGACGAGGCCGCCCGCGTCGACGGTTGCAATCACTTCCAGGCCTTCCGCCGGGTGATCATGCCGGTGATGTGGCCGGGGGTGATCACCACGGGGCTGTTCTCCTTCCTGCTGGCCTACAATGACTTTCTGGTGACCTCGCTGCTGCTCGATGCGCAGAACCAGACCATGGTTCCCGCCATCGCCGGCATGTTCAACCGCGAGACCACCACCACCGACCAGGTTGTCGCCGTGGCCGCCGCGGTCTCGATCACCGCACCGTTGTTCTTCCTTGTCATGGTGTTCCAGCGCCAGATCGTCAGCGGGCTCACCGCCGGGGCGGTGAAAGGATGAGCGCGCAATCCCGTCACGGTGCCCTGGCCCGCCATCCGGCGCTCAACCGGATGCCCCGTGATTTCCTGGAGTCCCTGTCGTTTCGCACCAAAGGCAACGACACATGGACATTTTGAAAGGAGACAGGCGATGAAAGGCACACGACCCGAACAGGCGATCCTGACCCGCGACACCGACATGAGCAAGACCGACGAGACCCGCCGGGTGATCGAAAGCATGGTTGACGGGCTCAATGACCACCGCATCGACGACATCGGCGCATTTTTCGCCGAGGGCTTTCGTTGGATGGGAAATCAGGGCTGCGGCACCAAGCAGGGGCTCAAGGCGTTTCAGGACAATTGGCAGCGGCCGTTTCAGGCGGCGTTTTCCGACAAGGTCTGCATCGACGAGGCGCGGCTTTACATGGGGGAATGGGCGGCCGCTTTCGGCCGTCAGGAGGCGACGCATACGGGTACCTTCCTCGGCATCGCCCCCACCGGCAAGCGGGTGGAGATCCGCTACATGGATTTCTGGAAGGTCGAGGACGGCAAGATCACCGACAATTGGGTGAACGTGGATTTCGCCCATGTCGCCGCGCAGCTCGGTGTCGACCTGTTCAATGGTCAGGGCTGGGAGGCCTTTGACCGCGGCGAGCGAGAAGCGCCCCGGCCAGAGACAGAGACAACCGCGTCCCGGGCCTGACCCGGGACCTCACAGACAGCAGGGCCCCGGATCAGCTCCGGGGCGGGAGAGTGACAGATGACCATCGAATATCTCAAACGCGGCAAGCCGGAGGCCGACCGGGCGGAGGATGATGCCCGGACCCGTGCCGTGGTCGAGGCGACGCTGAAAGACATC
>Ga0208334_100075_pt1 | contig 57854 bp, 46 predicted proteins | sample DeeseametaMP0900_FD_184201 | JGI IMG/M metagenome (GOLD analysis project Ga0208334, IMG submission 184201) | Marine microbial communities from the Deep Indian Ocean - MP0900 (SPAdes) | ecosystem: Environmental > Aquatic > Marine > Oceanic | place: East of Durban, South Africa, South Indian Ocean...
CGCCGCTTGCATTCACTTTTAAGAACGACTTTGGCTCATAAGGTACGTTATCTTCGCTGTAATCTGCAGGCTTACCATCTTTACCAACGTAACCACGTACAAAGGTAAAATCCGCCGTGTGACGTGGGTATTCAAAGTTATCAATGTCGCCACCAAAGTTACCTAGCGCTTCTGCTGGAGCATACACTAAGCGCACATCTTTGATCATCAGTTGTTTGATCATGAAGTACTCTAAGCCATGGTGAAAATCACGCACGGTACAACGGTAGTTAGGATCTGACTCACACTCGCTGATCAAAGCTTTGCGATTTGCTTGAATTGCTTCATAACGCGCTTTGCCGTGTAGTTCTGCAGGTAAGTTACCCAGTACGCGCTCAGTAACATCATCCACTTGTTCAGTTACATACAAACGCTCTTGCGGGCCTGCAGGTAGCTCTTTTGATAAATCAGCTGCTAAAAAACCTTTTTCAATTAAGTTGTTTTCTGGTGTGCTGTTATTTTGAATCGCGCCATAAGCACAGTGATGATTAGTTACCGCTAAGCCATTTGGTGACACAAATGACGCTGAACAATAGCCTAAACCAACCACTGCATTGAGTGGGTATTGGTTAAGATCTGCCACTTGTGATGCCGGTAATTCAATACCAACGCGGTCAAACTCGCTTTGTAATTGTTTTAATTGATGCGGTTGCCACTGCCCTTCATCAGCGTGCGCGCTACTTACAGCGACAACACCCATGAGTGCTAATGAAGTTGTAATAATATTTTTTTTAATCATGTTAATCCTAGTCAGTGCAAAGCACTATTCCATTGTTGCCTTAGAAAATCGCGCTAAGACTACCATAACCTTGATTGACTCAAGACATATTGCGATTAAATACAATTGGAGAGTAAAAATAGAGGGGAGAAAAAGCTCCTACCGTAAGAATGCAGTAAGCAGGAGCATTAGCTTCGATTCAATTATTAAGCATTGGCTTTTAAAAAGTCATAAAGTTCATCTTTAAGCACGGCGCGTTGTTGCTTTTTTTCATGCATATCCGCATCTTCAATCGGCGAGTTTTGCAATTCAAGCTCACGAATTTCTTTATCCATATCATCATAACGCTGCATGGTTTTCTTGAAATGAGCATCGTGTTTTGCAAGGCTGTGGATTAGTTCATTAAACTCAGGGAATTCATTCAATAACGAGTGTTTCTCACCTAACATGGGCAACTCCTTTGGCTAGAATTTCAGTTCAATTTCAATGTATCACCCTAACATACAGAGTCAATGTCGCAACCTTGTCCAAGATCAATAATACAGCGATTCATACAAGTTTCTGAAACTCATGGAGTAAGCAACAAAGAAGATGTAGTTCGCACAAAATTCTAAGAATTATTCCTAGACATAACCATTTGAATTAGAGATATAATCAAATTTGATGGAGGGAAACATGCGTATTGGTATTATTGAAGATCACCAACTAGTAAGGGATAGCTTTAAAAAGTTACTAGAACTACAACAGGAGTGGCAGGTAATTATTGAAGCCTGCACGGTTAGCGAGGCTAAACTTGCCGTTGAAATTGAACAACCTGATATTTTTATAGTTGATATTTCAATGCATGAAGGAGAAACTGGCCTAGCATTTTTAAGCTACGTAAATAGTTACTACCCTGAAATTAAAACAATTGTTGCCTCCATGTATGACTACGAGCCTTATGTAAGCAACGCTCTTAGCTTGGGCGCGCAAGGTTACGTCTCTAAACGTTCAGCATCAGAAGCCTTAATCGACGCTGTCAATTCTGTAATTAAGGGCGGCAGGTATATAAGTGAAGATGTGAAGTTTAACTATAAAGACCCTTCTAATAAACTCGCTTTACTAACACCAAGAGAAAAGGAAGCTTTACCTCTATTTGCAAAAGGGCTTAACGCAAAACAAGTGGCGCAACAGTTAGACATGATGCCTAAAACTGCTCATGTGCATAAGGCTAATATTTACCAAAAACTAAAAGTATCTAACTCGTTCGATTTACTCAAAATTGCAATAGATAATGGACTCATTGCGCTTGATGAACTGGCATAATTTCCCTTTCGTGAATGTATCTGTGAACCAAGCTTTTGCTGAGTTTACAAAACAAGCTCTAGTCGCTGTTATTTACTTTGTTACCTTATGCTTTTCTTCTTGGGTAAGTAATCATTTAGAAACGGTGGCGCAAAGTAGCGCCATATTCTTGCCTGCGGGAGTTAAGCTCGCTTTTTTTATTATCTTCCCAATTAGGTTTTGGCCAATTCTTTGGTTTAGCTCAAGGCTTTATGCTGCTTATATCGGCATGTTTTATAATGATGCTTGGCACTTCGATTTATTACATGGCTTTTGGCAAGAAGCTACCTACATGATAATAGTACACTGCTTTAAAGAAAGTCGTTGGCCACCCAAGATCGATGCTAATACCGGCATTATCTCAATCGTTTTGTTGGCTACTTCAACAGCCGCTATCAAGTGGTTTTTGTTTGCTAGTGCTTTTGAGTTCACTACATGGTTAGCTGGTAAGCAGTTATTACAATACCAACTCAATATGACCCTAGGTGATTTAACGGGGACACTACTCGTTGCGCCAATATTGCTAAGTATTAAGGCAAGCTATAAACATAAAATTACGCTAAACAACTATTTACTCGTAATTGCGCTGTTAGCCCTGACCATAGTTTACCTTGCAGCCTATATACATAGGCCTGACCTATATTCTCTGCTACGCTTGTTCTCTTTACTGCCAATTCTTTGGTTTTCTTATAAGTTTGCTACAACAGGTGCTATTTTGAGTGCTTTACTCAGCAATAGTCTAATCGTTGTACAGGCAGGCATCCAACAAGATGCAACGAATACTTATATAAGTCAGTTATTTATCTTAGCAAACTCAATTACTGGGCTTTTAATTGGTACTGCAACAAATGAACTCAAATTAAAAAACGCTGAATTACAACAAAGCAATGAACAACTTTCTCAATTACTTGCTAAAAACAAACAACTTGCAAAACGGATGGTTACAATCCAAGAAGACGAGCGCAAATATCTGTCTCAAGAATTACATGACGAATTAGGGCAAAATCTCACAGCGCTAAAAACAGATTTAGCAGTATTATCACTCTCACAACAAAACAGCAATAATTCAATCATTGCTACCCTTAGAGAAAATGCCAAAGCTATGTATGACTCTGTGTATCAAATTATGCATCATTTGAGACCGAGAGAGCTTGACGAGTTAGGCCTTGAACACGCTCTAAAAAATGGCAAATTAAAATCCCTATTAAATAAAGCTGATATCGAGTATCAAACGAACTTAGATATCAACAGTACCTTGGCTGATGAACACCAAACGGCTATTTACAGAATCTGCCAAGAAGCTGTTACCAATTGCATTAAACACAGCAGCGCCTCACAATTATTAGTTCAGTTGAGTGTAAATAAGCAAGCCATAGATCTCATAATTAAAGATAATGGTGAGCAAGTGCGTAACAACGCAGAATCTGGTGGCTATGGTCTTTTATTTATTGAAGAGCGAGTGCTTGCTTTAGGTGGTAAGTGTAGTTTTGACACGCAGGGTGGCTTCACTATTAAAGTATCTTTTTAACTTCATGTATTAGAGTTACGTAACCAACGTGATAAATATGCGATTTATCGTTTCTACTCGAATTGTTTATTAAAAACGCTACACTGGGTGCGTCAATTTAAAAACAACGAGAAAGATGAATGAAAGCGCAATTATCACTTTTGAGCTTAGCCTTGGTGACAAGCCTTGGTAGTGCACAGATTAGTGCGAAAGAAGCTCTGCAATTTAAAGACGTGTTTGATTTTAAATACGCAAAAGGCACCCAACTTTCTGAAGATGGCCAAATTCTTAGCTTTAGTGCCGACCCTTATCGCGGTAATGCACAAGGTCAGGTTTATACATTAAACAACAACACCCTACTAACTAGCGTTGAGCGCGGTACTCGCCCAACTATTAATAAAGCAGCAAACTGGGTGGCTTTTACTCAGGTACCAACCCTACTTGAAAAAGAAACCACCAAGAAAAAAGATGAGCTAAAGAACAACCTTGTTTTAGTGAATACTAAAAATGGTGAGCAACAAACCTTTAACGATGTAAAAGACTATGCACTATCGGATGATGGTGTATGGCTTGCTTACCGACTAGATAAGAAAGCAGATAAAAAAGCAGATAAAAAAGACAGCGAAGAAAAAGACGAAAACAGCAGCGAAATCAAGCCAGACAAAAAAGATAAAAGCTTTGATTTAGTGCTTGTTAACCTTCAAGACAAAACCACTCACACCCTAAACAATGTATTCAGCTATGCGATTAGCAGCACCGGTGAGCAGTTATTAGCAAGCCAAAGCTACAGTGATGGTGCCGACAACCAAGTTGTATTAGTTGCGCTTAATAATGACTTTAAAACTAGTGTGTTGATTGATGAGCCAGGCGTTGTGGCAAACAAAATTGCTTGGCAGCCAAACAGCAATACCGCAGCGCTGTTAATTGGCAATTATGTGAATGATGATACTCGTCGTCGTGACCACAGCTTACAGCTTTTACAAAATGGGGCGCTTTCAACTATTAATTCTGCAGATAGCAGCTGGACTATTGGCAAAACAGCATCGCTAAAATGGTCTGAAGATGGTGCTCGTTTATACTTTGAAAACCACCCTAAACTCGCTGCAAAAGTTGCCCTAAAAGAATACAAAGATGAAGCCTCTTTATATGATTTCGATACCATTCGCGACCAAAAGGGCCTTAACGTTTGGCACAACAAAGACGCTGAAATTAAGCCTCGCGAAGAGCAGCAATGGAACAAAGCGAATAAGCTTCGTCATTACCAAGCGGTATATCATGTAAATGGTCAGCACGTTGTGCAGTTGAGCACACCGAACATGCCAGAGGTTTCGCTTAATACTCATCGCGAAGCGCTATTAGGCTATTCAGACCGACCTTACCTAGAACGTATTATGTATGGCGGCTTTTACGCAGATTACTTCAGTGTTGATGTTAAAACTGGTAAACAAACTGCTATCGTCAGCGACTATCCGTTTAGACCAAGCCTTGCGCCAAATGGTCAATTTGCAGCATTTTTCCAAGACAGCCAAGTACAGCTTAAAGATTTAGGTAACAACAAGGTTTCAACCTTATCTAAAGCAATTAACGCTATTTTTGCTGATGATAAACATGACTACCCATCACCTCAGCCGGGTTATGGTTTTGCAGGCTGGTTAAACGACAGCAGCCAAGTACTGGTTTACAGTAAATTTGATATTTGGGCTTTTGATGTCGCAACACAAAAGGCAACGCGCCTAACTCAAGGTAAAGAAAGCAATACCCAATATCGTGTTATTAAACTAGATAAAGACCAAGTGGGCTTTGCCAAAGACGAAACATTATTACTAAGCGCAACCAACCTGCAAGATAAGCAAACTGAAATTGCAAAACTTGATTTAACAAGCAATAAGGTAAGCAAAGTACTTTCGGGTAAAAAGCGCTATGATGTGGTGAAAAAGGCGAAAAGTGCCGACAAATACCTATTTACTGCACAAACATACCAGCAATTCCCTGATTACTACCAAACTGATTTTAGCTTCAAAAAGCCACAACGTGTTACCAACCTAAACCCACAAATTAGCAACTTTGCATGGGGCGAAAAACCAGAGCTTATTAGCTACAAAGGGTTTGATGGTGAAGACTTACAAGGCGTATTGATCAAACCTGCGGGCTACAAAAAAGGCGATAAGGTTCCAGTGGTTGTGTACTTCTACCGCTATATGAGCCAACGCATGTATGACTTCCCGAAAATGGAATTAAATCATCGTCCTAACTTCCCGATGTTTACTTCAAATGGTTATGCGATTTTCTTACCTGATATCCGTTTTGAAATTGGTCATCCGGGTAAATCGTCAACCCAAACGATGATCAACGCCACTCAAAAGTTGATTGATTTAGGCATTGCTGATCCAAATAAAATTGGTTTACAAGGTCACTCATGGGCAGGCTACCAAAGTGCCTTTATGATCACGCAGACAGATATGTTTAAGGCGGTTGTATCGGGTGCGCCAGTATCTAACATGACCAGTGCATACAGCGGTATTCGCTTAAAATCAGGTCTTGCTCGTCAGTTCCAATACGAAACAGGGCAAAGCCGCATTGGTAAAACGTTATTCGAAGCGCCAGAGCTATACATCGAAAACTCACCGGTGTTCTTCGCTGATAAAGTGAATACCCCAATTCTGATTATGTTTGGCGACAAAGATGATGCTGTGCCATGGCACGAAGGTGTTCAATACTACCTAGCACTTCGTCGTGCGGGTAAAGATGCCACCTTCTTACAATACGAAGGTGAACCACATCACCTGAAGAAATTCCCTAACCAAGTGGATTTCTCAGTACGCATGATGGAATATTTTGATCACTACTTAAAAGGCAAACCAGCCGCTGAGTGGATCAAAAACGGCGTACCCTTTATTGAAGAATAAGCAACAAGCTGAATTTAAGCTTACTGCACACCTCCCCTAGAGCCAGCATTTTCGCTGGCTTTGTTCTATAAAATCAATTAAACCATCTGTTTTTTCGATTTTATCAATCGATTTAAACCCCAGTTTGTAAGTGGAAAGTTAACATGAACAAATCTATATTTCACCCAACTTCTAACTGGAGACTACACAATGTTTAAAAAATCAACGTCAGCTTTGTCTAAAGTAGCTGTTGCGGTATCACTGTTGGTGGCAACAGGCGTACAAGCTACAAACGACATCAAATCAAACCAATTCTGGTGGCCAGAGCAATTAGATCTTAGCCAACTTCGTGCCCATGGTGCAGAGTCTGATCCTATGGGTCCTTACTTTGATTACAAAAAAGAATTCTTAAAGTTAGACCTAAACGCAGTGAAAGCTGATATTGAGAAAGTATTGACTGATTCTCAAGATTGGTGGCCTGCTGACTACGGTCACTATGGTCCATTCTTCATCCGTATGGCGTGGCACGCATCAGGTACTTACCGTACGTTTGATGGTCGTGGTGGCGCAGGCGGTGGTCAACAACGTTTCGACCCGCTAAATAGCTGGCCTGATAACGCAAACCTTGATAAGGCACGTCGTTTACTTTGGCCTATAAAACAAAAATACGGTCGCAGCATTTCTTGGGCTGACTTGATGGCGTTAACAGGTAACGTTGCGCTTGAATCAATGGGCTTCAAAACCTTTGGTTATGCCGGTGGTCGTGAAGACGATTGGGAACCAGATTACGTATACTGGGGCCCTGAAGGCAAAATGTTAACTGACGAACGTCGTGACAAAAAAGGCAAACTTAAAGGCCCATTAGCGGCAGTTGAGATGGGCTTAATCTATGTAAACCCAGAAGGCCCTCACGGTAACCCTGATCCACTACTTGCAGCAGACGACATCCGTTTATCATTCGGCCGCATGGCAATGAACGATGAAGAAATCGTTGCACTAATCGCCGGTGGTCACAGCTTTGGTAAAGCACACGGTGCGAAAAAAGCGACCTGCTTAGACAAAGAGCCTGCAGCAGCCGGTATCGAAGAGCAAGGTTTAGGTTGGAAAAACAAATGTGGTAAAGGTCACTCAGAAGACACCATCACTTCAGGTCTTGAAGGTGCATGGACAGTGACACCAACACGCTGGTCAATCAACTACCTACAAAACTTATTTGCTTTTGAATGGGTTAAAACTAAGAGCCCTGCAGGTGCGACTCAATGGATCCCTGAAAATGGTCAAGCGTCTAACCTAGTGCCAGATGCACACATTAAAGGTAAGCGTCATGCGCCTATCATGTTCACAACTGATATCGCGTTAAAAGCAGATCCTGAGTTTCGTAAGATTTCAGAGCGTTTCTTAAACGACCCGAAAGAGTTCGAACTGGCATTTGCTAAAGCATGGTTCAAACTAAACCACCGCGATATGGGCCCACGTGCTCGTTACCTAGGTGACTTAGTGCCAGAAGAAGTATTAATTTGGCAAGACTACATCCCTGCGGTTGACCACAAACTAGTTGATAGCAAAGATATCGCGTCACTTAAAGCTAGCATCTTAGATTCAGGTTTATCTGTATCTGAACTAGTGCGTGTTGCTTGGGCATCAGCAGCAAGCTACCGCGACACAGATATGCGTGGTGGTGCAAACGGTGCACGTATTCGCTTTGCTCCGCAAAAAGATTGGCCGGTAAACAACCCGAAAGAAGTAGCTAAAGTACTTAGCAAACTTGAGAAAATCCAAACTAAGTTCAACAAAAAAGCATCTGGCGGTAAAGAAATTTCACTTGCAGATATGATTGTTCTTGGTGGTGCGGCTGCAATCGAAAAAGCAGCAAGCGACGCGGGTTTCTCTATCGCAGTACCATTCAAGCCAGGTCGTATGGACGCGTCATTAGAAATGACTGACGTTGAATCATTCGAAGTACTTGAGCCAACAGCTGATGCGTTCCGTAACTACTACAGCTCAGCATGGAAATCACCGGCTGAAATGTTAGTTGAACGTGCTGATTTACTAAGCTTATCAGTACCAGAAATGACTGCACTACTAGGTGGTATGCGTGCCCTTAACGCGAATACTGACCAAACTAAACACGGTGTATTCACGAAAAAACCTGGCACATTAAGCAACGATTTCTTCGTTAACCTATTAGATATGTCAACGAAGTGGTCTAAGTCTTCTGAAGAAGGTGTTTACGAAGGCCGTGACCGTCAATCAGGCAAACTTAAGTGGACAGCAACACCAGTAGATTTAATCTTCGGTTCAAACTCAGAGCTACGTTCAATTGCTGAAGTGTATGCCTCTGACGATGCTAAACAGAAGTTCGTTGATGACTTCGTAGCAGCATGGACAAAAGTTATGACGCTAGATCGCTTCGACCTACGTTAACCCTATATCAATCGTGTTAAGTCGATTGGTATCATATTTTCGCAACCAACAAAGCCGCTAAGTTAGCGGCTTTTTTATTTCAAATCGAGTTATCAGAGCACTTCGAGATTTACAGGCACTCGAGTTCAGCTCATTACTCAATAGCATGAAGCCACCGTAACATTAGATGTTAGCTATAAGTTCGATAATGTTGGTTGCTATTTATGGTGGCAAGTCTAAGTGCTAGGTTTTAGGTGCAAATATAAGATATCCAGTAACTTCTTTGAGTCGCTGTTTTTTGAAAACAAACCCAGATTCCTGTTAGAAAATATTTGGATTCAAACTAAGGTAGAATCCTCTTAATTTTTAATCATCAATAAGATCGTAAGATAATTCTGCTTTCTTAACCTCAAGTTCCAACTCTTTTGTATATGGCAGCCTTACAGTATTTCCCACAAGAATTTCATTCACAGTGGTCTTTGCCTCTGCAATCGTCATTTTCAACTCTCGACGCAATACCTTATTAAAAGATATTTTTCTAAAGCCCGTGGACCACTTCGTAATTTCAATAATCATTTTCTTCAAGCTTTATACTTACTGATCTAGGTGTTTACATACACATGGGCTTTTGCTTTTTGCCACTACCTCGCCCATGGCGTCAGAAAATAATTTAGCTTAACCCCAATAGTTTTATTTAACTACTTATCACCTATCATATGCATGAAAAATAAATGGGTAACCTTATAGTTGTCTAGTTTAGGGGCTAGGGGCTAGGAGCTAGGTGCAAATATAAGATATCGAGTTTCTTCTTTGAGTCACTGTTTATTAAGAACGAAACCCTAGAGTGCGAAGCTCTGAATTAAAAAGATATTATCTATTCGTCGTTTGCTACTTCTTCATCAAACCAAACCTGTTCTTGCTCTCCACCCAGCATGAATCGATAACCAGGTGGCAAAGCCATATAAATAGCTACTTCAGGTCTATATTTTACAATATGAGTAAAGTGAACCGTTTTTAAACTCGAAATATCTCCATTATATTCGTCAGTGGTTAACCACCAACCGCTCATATGGTCCGGTGAAGGGTAACGAACTCCTTCTAAAGGCAGCCCCTCATATACACCGTCAGATATTACTACCATTTGCTCCTCGTCAACTGGTGTATATTGTGCACTATAGTGTTCACAACACTTCTGTTGAACTTCTAGCAGATGAGTTATTCCTTTCATCTTAAATTGGATACCACACAATTAATTAATCTATCGAGAATATCATCAAAGTTGAAAACAACAAAAAACCCCCGCGAGTGTGAAGCTTAGAATTCAAACTATGTCGTCAAATATTTAATAAAGACTCATCAAACCAAACATCAACATAATCTCCTGCGATTAAAAACCTATAACCCGGAGGTAGCGCAAGAAATTTTTTGATATCAGGACACCACTCACCTAAATGAGCAACATGAAGAGGAACGAAAAAATCAGGTTCTTCAGAAAACTCTTCTCCACCCCAAATGTACCAACCTGTTGTATCTCCTTCAGGGGAGTGTCTTAGTCCATTAATAGGAATAACCCCTTGCTTGACGTTACGAGAAATCCCAACTTTCATATATTCGGGAGATGATACAAAGTCAGCATTAAATTCATTACAGACCAATCTTTGAGTTTTTGTAATTTCAGTCATTATAAATCATGCTCCTTTTACTGCGCTTCAAACACATGGGAGCAGGTTTTGCTTTTTGTCACTACCTCACCCATGCCAGCAAGCGGTTCTTTTCATTGAGCAGCTTAGCCAGTCTTGAAAACAAAATCCAAGCCACCACAGCTAGAAAAAACAAAGCCCCGCTAGTGCGAGGCTTTGGATTTAAATCTCTGATCAACCTAATGAAGCTAAAAGTTCATCATATTTAGATAGAACAGATCTAAAATCATTAGGATTTACAATTTTATCTAGTTTCTCTTTTATCACAGGGATATCCTCTTCTCGGATTCCCTCTGCTAATAAGTTTAAAATAGCGCACCTATCTCGATAATCTCTGGAATCAGAATAGCAAACTAATAGGTTCCCAATTGAGTATGTTGGATCAAGTTTATATAACGCATAGTGAATACTTAAAACTGTTCCACTCTTAAGCTGCTTATCTTTTAACTTATTAATCAAAAGTTTAATAACTTTTTCATTTTTAGAATTTAGCTCAGCTAGACTAATTACACATGAATCAACGACATAATGGCTTGGGTCATCTAATAATTCGCAAATCTTTTCTAAATTATCAAGTAAATCAAGTTCAGCGAGAAATTCTATACAATCAGATCGAATAAGTTCATCGCTATCTAATAATCCTCTGTTAAAAATATTTTTAATTTCTTCGGTATACTCAAAGCATGCCAATTTAGAAAATGATCTTTGTCTTATTTCACTATCATCAGATAATACACCTTTTTTAAGCTTATCAAATGATTGTGGGGTTTCATCACTAATAACTTCTATATCATCCATATAAACGTTCAGCATATTAGTCATATCATTTTACTCCAGAGCTCATAGTGTCAGGTCTTTCTTTTTGCCACTACCTCGCCCATGGCATCAGAAAATAATTTAGCTTAACCCCAATGGTTTTATTTAACTACTTGTTACCAATCATATGCATGAAAAATAAATGGGTAACCAAATAGTTGTCTAGTTTAGTTACTAGTTACTAGTTACTAGTTACTAGTTACTAGGTGCTAGGTGCTAGGTGCTAGGTGCTAGGTGCTAGGTGCTACCAGCATAGTTCGACTTTTTATGAATGCGATAGATTTTATTCAGCGCACTTATCATCACTGACTCGTATGAAGCTAAGCTCTTCGTTAATCTGCTGCTTTAGAGAATCATTGGAGACTTTTTGTATATTAGTCCTAAGCATTTCTAGTGCGTAATCACCTTCAACAAGCAAAAGAGAGCTTAATGCAGAAGATCCAACAAAGTTATTTTGATTGTTAATCAATAGCTCAATCAACATATCAACATCTTCACGTTCGCCTAATAACCCGAGCCCACTGATTGCAGAATCCTTTAAAACATTCTCATCCGAGTTAATCATTTCAATGATGTACTTACGAGCACGGCTTTTATTCACGTTAGCATCAAAGCATCTATTCTTAAGGTTTAACCTCCACATTAAAGAAGATAAGCGAATTAAGTTGTCATTTAGCAAGTGCTTTTGACTCGTATTATTCCAAATATCATTCAAAACCGTATTGTATATTTCTGGATTAAACCCTCTACTAGACCAACCGATTGATATTAAGTTTGCAACAGAAAATACAGCAGCCCCATAACGTGTATCCCAGTAAGAACCAAGCTCTATATTTTGCACTGAGGTATCTGCTTTCAATATCGCTTTTTCCAAATCTGATTGCCACTGCCAACTAACATCGTCGGCATGCGAATGACATGTAATCACCAGTAGAAAACAAAGTAATAAGTAAGCTTTAAAGCTGTTCATAGAATAATAAACTCGTTTCTGAGGTATCAACCGGAGTAATAAATTCATCTTCATATTCTGGATAAAATATATATACTTTATTCATCTATTACTCCATTAATAACAGCCACGCGCTATAGCAGGACCTACAAGCAAGTGCTAACCTAGCAACTAGCAGCTAGAAACTTAAATCAACAATACTGCCCTGCTGCAAAGCCGCAGCTCCAGGCGTATTGGAAGTTGTAGCCGCCTAGCCAGCCGGTGACGTCAGTGACTTCGCCGATGAAATAAAGGCCCGGTGACTTTTTCGCTTCGAAGGTTTTTGAGCTTAATTCGTCGGTGTCTACACCGCCAAGCGTTACTTCGGCTGTATTCCTAACAGAGTAAAAAAGTTGTCAAAAACGATTGTTTATCTCTTATAAAAAATTAGTTTCACTGCCTAAACTTATTATAGCTTCAGGATAACCTTGACAACTTTTGTTGCAAGAAAGCTTTCCCCCCTGAAGTTAAGTAAGTTGTAATAAATGTGTTAGGGAAGAAACTTTAGAACACTACGCTAATCGCATTAGTCGGCTTGATTAACTGTTATTACAACTAAAAAAAACCGCCATTAATATAAAAACGGCGGTCATACTTCAACTAAAGTTTGGGGTTAGGAGAGCTGTATTTAGTTAATAACAACTACATACCTAGTTTTTTTCATAATGCTCCTGGCTTACTGCCACTTCATATTGAAAACAACGTTTTGGCAGATCTTTGTAATCTCTTTCTACTTTTTCCCATGCTTCAATATCGAATGGAACGACGTGACTACATAGCAATATTACAAACAGTAACCTTTCTATATATTTCTTAGAAAACGTAATACTTATCTGTAGTGGTTTTTCATCATGTTTACTCATATCAGCTTCTACCTCTTTTTTTAAGCTGATACTTAGCATACACATTTTTTTGCGCCGTAAAGCAACAAAAAAAAATAAAAAAAACCAAAAAATGGTTGGACTTAAACATTGTCGGTATTCCTTATATTTCTAACCGACTTTATTGCAATAGTTTTCTCGACTTTTTTCTTTGTTATAACTACAGAAAATTTTATACCGCTAAGAACGTGCCAAATAGCACTTATGTGAGTTAAAACCTCTAACCCTTTATGGCCGACATCAAGTTAAGTTATTTCAAGGAAGCACCACGAAGCTTTTTAGAACCTTGCTCCAATTGCCTGACCGATTATATAGTGATACTACGGTAAGCGACGAACAGGGCTTGAATAACATGCTCCTTCATACGCATAACTTGTTTAAACTGCTAAATACTCAACAAAGCTGATATTTTCAGTATCAAATTTAATAATGACGAAAAGTTGGTGTAATAAAGCACTAAAACTTAGAAAGATGGCTTTGATATTTAATATCACAATGCTTTTCTCTATCTCACCTTATTGTTTTTTAAGCTTGGCTCCATCAGCTTCATCAGCTTCATCAGCTTCATCAGCTTTACCTGTTCGATAGTAACCTTCTATTGAAGCTTTTTTCTCATATGTTCTTCTAGAATCTAATTTCAACAAAGCCTCATCTTGAGCTGCTGTTGCACTATTAGAAATTGAAATAACAGCAGAAGCTAGCGTACCCGCTCGATAATAATTAGTTATATCCCCAACAGCCTGCTCTATACTGTACAATTCATAAGGCATGGCTCGCCCTTCCACCATTCCTGCAAGCACATTTGCGCGATCAGCTCTCATTTGAATAATAAGAGCATCTATGGTGTTATCAAAAAAGAACTCTTTATCTGCAGACTCTTGAATCGTCCCCGTTAATGCTGCCAAACCAGAAAGTATTCGAGTAGTATCAGCAACTGTAATAAGAGCTCCAGCTGTCTCTAACGTAGTTCTTATTGCCCCAGTGTAAAAGTTGTTCTTTGCACGACCAGCGACAATATTTCCTTCATAAGCTTGGTAGTTATGATCGGCTATAAACACCATTTCATTGATGATCGCATTCCTATAAATCCGACAATCTCGCTCATTTCGCCCTGGGGACTGGCACTTATTAATGTTGTCTAGCCATGAACCTGCTTTTGGAAATCCTTTGTCTAAACACCCGATTCTCTCATCAACTCCTGTACAAACAGCATCCGTGTACTTTTTTGACATTGCATCCACACTATCAGGTTCAATTATAGTTGTTGGTATTTTAGCAACACCAGCCCCTGGAAACATACTACAACCATTAGAAAATACTGCACCGATACAAACTAGTAAGAAGCTAAACAATCTCATCGCTTATCCTTAATATCTTTCCAAAGTATTTAATTATCTAAACTTCACCCTCAAATAAAATAGTACATAGAACACTCAACCACAACTATGATATGCGGAAGGATATAGACAGATGTGGCAATACCTATAGTCTCCTCCAAAAACAGTATGAAACTATATTGCTTAAGATAATACTTGAATAATTTAGAGAAAATTTAATTATAATTTATAGCCAGAAACGAATGTGAATTTATCTGGGCCAATAAACCTTAGTCAAAGGTAATAAAATTCTTGTTTCGATATCAAATGAATCATAATGTTCTATGATTAGTTTCATTAAACCATCGATATCTATTAACGTGACAGGAACATTTGAACGTTCAGCTTCATATTTAGCATCTTTAGTAAATCCCCCCGTGCTAACATATAAGCCTCTATCATCACTACGAAGTCCACCGATAAAACTACGGAGTTCCTGAGAACCCATTGCGGTATTTTTACGATGTTTAACTTCAACCTTAATTCTTGGGGACTCAAGTCCAAGGCCATCAGGAGAAGCAAAAATATCTACACCACGATCCATCCCCTTAGCTGAAACAATAGTTCTATATCCCATTCCCCTAAGAACCCCTGCAACTAAATGTTCCATATCATCAGAAGATACTTCAACAATCCGGTCTTTAATGAGCTCTCTAGATTGCTCAATCACATCATTTCGTGACTGTTCTATTGCCTGCTCCATTTCTGCCTGATTTCCGACGACAGCAACCTGTTTGTTATTTTGTGAATTAAGAAGTGTGTTTAACTCAGAAGCAACATCATCGTTAACATAAAAAACAGTTAACGTGCTACCTAACGTATTGCGCGAAGAAACACTTAAGCTATCACGGCTTACTTCTCCTAGCCATTTAACCTTCCTGATATGATTAAAACCCTCGTCCTCAATAACTTCAGGCAAATATTCATAGTCGCTAGTTATCTCACCTATTAAGTACTTTCTTCTAGGTGGGTCATAAGATATTGCTTGCTCCCCCTTTTTCATATCGAAACGAAATTTCTTAATCATAGCAATAGCATTACCAGATTTTGACGTGTGCTGCCCTGGATATTCTTCTAAGTATTTAACCCTTAATGCTTCTTCATTATGAAATGCTGATAAATCACCTAGCTCATTCCATCCAATCCCAACACAGTCTTGTTCACGAAAGCTATCAATTAAATACGCAGCTTCACCAGCTCTAATCATCCACACAGCATTTATCCTTTTATTTATTAATAACCTAGCCTGAAGGCAGTTCAGGCATAAAGTGTATTTTAGATTAATACAATACCCTATACTTTTTTCATCAAAAATTCTTGTTCTTACAATACAGTGATACAATTAGCAGAAATATGTGAATGGGTTAATTTAAATTTGAAATTTGATGTTATTGTAATCGGTGCCGGCGCTGCTGGTTTATTTTGTGCTTCTAGCGCAGCTGGAAGGGGTAAATCTACACTAGTGCTCGATCATGCAAAAAAACCAGGTAAGAAAATTCTTATATCAGGTGGTGGTAGATGTAATTTCACAAATTACTATATAGAGCCCGAAAAGTATTTATGTAAGAACCCTCACTTCTGTAAATCTGCTTTAAGCCAATTTACTCAATGGGACTTTATCTCGTTAGTAGAAAAATATGGCATCAAATATCATGAAAAAACTTTAGGGCAGCTCTTTTGTGATGACTCCGCAAAAGAGGTTGTTTCAATGCTTGTGTCTGAATGTGAAAACAACTCTGTCCAGTTCGGGTTTCAAACAGAAATTATTGGGGTACAAAAAACAGATAACGATTATTTTCTAATCAAGACAAATAACGCAGACTACAAATGTAAAAGTTTAGTGATTGCAACAGGCGGCTTATCCATGCCGAAATTGGGTGCAACCCCATTTGCCTATAAAGTAGCAGAACAATTTGGTTTAACCGTGTTACCTACAAGAGCAGGATTAGTACCATTTACACTTCAGCCTGAACTTAAAAATAAGTTAGCAGATATATCTGGTGTATCAATGCCTATTACAATTACGGCAAATGATGTTTCATTTTCTGAAGATATTTTAATTACCCATAGAGGTTTATCAGGTCCTGCCGTTTTGCAAATTTCTTCATATTGGAACTCAGGTGACGAAGTATCTATCAATCTATTCCCTAATGGTTCTTTCGAAGATGCTCTGAAAGAGGCTATTGAGAAACAACCAAACTTAACACTTAAAAACTTCCTGTCAGGGATTTTCGCAAAAAGATTTGTTGAAAAATTTATTGTTCTTAATTGTTTAGATAATGTACCAATAAAACAGCTCGATCATCGAAAACAATCTCAATTAGTAGATATTATTCACAACTGGAGAATCAAGCCTTCAGGAACTGAGGGGTACAGGACTGCCGAGGTAACACTTGGAGGAGTTGATACTGACCATTTCAGCTCGAAAACTATGGAATGCAAATCAGTTAAAGGCTTATATATGATCGGGGAAGCCGTTGATGTTACAGGCTGGCTTGGAGGCTATAATTTTCAATGGGCTTGGTCTTCAGGATGGGTAGCGGGTCAAAATGTTTAAGTACTTTTTAACATCGTAGATAGTGACGATCTAGAATCTGTTTTAGAGGCCGATTTTCTTACAATATTGCATTCATCTTTGTTTCAGGAAGTCGTGAACGAGGCGTTGGCTTTACCTGATCTTAGTATTTTTTTTAAGATGACTGATAAGCTTTCGTTTTTGTTAGAGTCAGATGTGTTTGCCAACTGTAATACACTTGATTTAACAGTTATTTATGACCGCGTATTACAACGTCTTCAAATGATGAACTCTAAAGACAGGTTATCTAAACGCTTTAATTACCAAGAGCCACCGTTTGATTTTTCAGAACTAGTTTCTTTACTAGCAAACAAAACTGAACCGCAAAATGCATACGACCCATTTGCTATCAGTGGCGAATCTTCGGTTTCATACGTGCTTCACAATAAAGATGTTGCGATTACTACGGAATCTGTAACGCAAACTAGCAAGTACATTTACCAGAAGCTATTGATAGCTGGAGCTGCAAATATTGAAGCAAAAGCATCGTATGCGCTATCTCCTGTTGCAAACGTTAATCAGGACAGCTTTGACGTTGCCTATACCTTGTTTCAGCCAACCGAAACAGAAGAAGTTAGAGATCATGAGATTAAGGAAAGGTATAAAAAGGAATTCTTAGATAAACGTGTTGATTCAAACACTATTTTTGACAAGTACCGTGAACATGGTTTTATCCAACACATCCTTTGGTCACTTAAAAAGGATGGGATTGGCTTCATCGTTCTAGGAAAGGGGCCTCTGCATCGCCAGCCAGAAAACGAGGCCAGAAACCTATTGTTGGAACAGAATTTTGTTGATGCAGTAATTCAGCTCCCACCTAAATTAATAACGTCAAGAACTGTTCCTTTGTATATTCTTGTGCTTAAAAAAAACAGGGGCAACAACACCAAAATAAAATTTATTGATGCCAGCTCGTTTGGTCAATTTGATGGTAAGTGCAATAGACTCGTTAACCTGCAACAACTAGCCGACATTTATCACTCAAGAAGTTCAGATAGCAGTATTTGCACAGAAGTTGATGTTAGCGACATTGATCGAAATTCAGCATTACTCACAGTTTCAACTTACTTAGCAAGTGAAGAAGCCACTTATGAGCAAATAGATACAGACATAATTAGGCAAGAGTTAGCTAAGCAGCAAAAGCTAACGGATTTCTACTTTTCTAAGCTTGAAAAATCTTAAGCTACCCACTTCTTATGATTTGCTGAAAAATCTACTACTAAATCATAAATCTTGTCGCATTTCTCTTTAAACTCAATTCGACCGTAGCTTTCAGGCAAATCTTTATCTAATACTTCTTCAATTGCATTTTTAACTTGGAGTTGTGTTTGTCCGTCTTTCCACCAATCTTGAACTAATACTTTCGGATGCCCATCAAGTAACCTTAAAATAAGATGCTTAGCCGCCAATTTCACTTTTTGCTCTTCAGCTTTGGTCAACTTTTCCTTCTTAAGTAAATCAAAAAGTTCAAGCTCATCTTCAGTTAGGCCCTCTCGTATGTGTCGCTCATCCTCTTCCTTCATGTTTTCAGCAAACTTCATCAAGTCGTCAAAGTAATTTTCAGTTGACGAGCCACCTGCATTATATTGTTCAACAATCTGTTGCAGCTTTTCCGCAAAGTCAGTGCGGGTATGATTTTGCTCCATCATTCTCCGGAGCTTGTCTTCGATGAAGGCTTTTAGTTCCGCTATTTCTACATTTTTATACTTAGCTTCTTTAAATTCTTCTTTTAATTTTTCAAAGTTAATCTTGGATAGGTCCCAAGTTTTACCTTTTTGAACTATCTGATAATTAGCTTTATGTTCTTTTTGAGCAAATTTTTCAGCGTTATCAACCACAACGCTTTCATCAAGTAGTTCTGCTACTTTTTGAGTTAATTCGTCAACATCAGCTTGCTCAATGTGCGCATCAACAACACCTCTTAAATATTGAATAACAGCAATTAACGGGCGACGAGATTGTTTCAGTATTTCTGGCTTACAGGCTTCATACAATGAAGAAACAGTGTTGTCGTAAACGTAAAAGTTTTTACGCCATTCGTCTTTGCTTAGCAAAGTATCTGCATACTGTTCAAAAAGTTCGATGTTTTGAAATACATCCTCACTTTCCGCAATAACCTTTAGGTTTATGTTTCGTTCTTTACACCAAGCGTCAGCTTGTATGATCGCGTCATCTAACAACCGAAACAGTTCTGACTTCTCTTGAACGGAAGGTGTTTCACCTTCGCTTTCACCCGAAGTATCATCTTCACCTTGCCCATAGTCTTTCAACGCTTGCTTCATGTTGCGAAAAACATTGTAATAATCAACGATCTCACCGTTTTTCTTTTCGATGAATTCTCCGCTATATCCTTTTATTTTATGAGAAGCGACACGGTTTGCTCTTGCAATAGTTTGCATCAACGTATGCCCCTTCATGGGCTTATCTAAATAAAGCGTTGATACAGTTGGAGCATCAAAACCTGTGAGCCACATGGCACAAACAAAAACTATTTGAAGAGGGTGGTCAGGATCTTTGAAATTATATTCAACATCATGCCCATGCTTGTCTAATTGCTCTAGCCTAGTGATGTGGGGCTTAATGTCTAATCCTGCTTTATCAAACTTCTCTTGGTCAGATTTAGGGTCACTAATAACAACTGCCATTTCAACTGAGCGCATATAATCAACAATCTTTTTGAATCGAGCCTTTTCAATATCGCTAGTTGATTTTTTAATGAGACCACGAAGTTGCTTAATTTCTTCTTTCCAGTGATGTTGTACTTTGTTGTACATTTTGACAGCGGTAAATTTGTCTAGAGAAACGACCATACCTTTGCCAAGATATCCTCGTCTTGGAAAGTGATAAACTATATCTTTAGCAAGCGTATCAAGACGGTCATTACGGACAATAACCTGCATTTCATTGGAGAATTTCTTTTCTAGCTTTTGTTGCTGTGCTTCGTCTAAGTTTTCATCTTCAAGTAATTCATAAAATTCATCGCTGAGATCGTCATTTTGGATCAACATCTCAGGTACACGTTTTTCGTAATACAATGGCACAGTTGCACCATCGTCAGCAGCGTCTTGGAATGTATACTCAGACACATAGCCACCGAACCATTCTTCAGTTTTGCCGATAACAGAGCGATCTTTATATTTTTTACCTAAGAGTGGTGTGCCAGAAAATGCCAAGAAATGAGCACCTTTTAAGCCCTCTCGCATATTTTCTGCTAATGATTTGTACTGCGTTCGGTGCGCCTCATCGACAATAACCACAACTTCTCGCTTTTCTTTTGCTGGATCAAATAACTGCGGATATTGCTTACCCTTGTCGTAGCGGAATTTCTGAATAAGGGTAAATATAACTTTTTTGTTTTGACCTAAATATTCTCTTAACTCTTCTGAGTCAGCAGGCTGAGACTTATCTTTCTTATTTATTACGCCAGAGTGCAGGAAGTTCCTGTAAATCTGATCATCAAGATCAGTTCTATCAGTAACGACTACAAAGCTAAAGTTACCCGTTACCTTTCTAAATATCTTCCTGACATAAAACACCATTGAAAAGCTCTTACCCGAACCTTGTGTGTGCCAGAAAATACCTAGTTTACCGTCTAATTCCTTGCGTTTTAAAAATCTTGAGTAAGCCTGATTCACCCCCATGAATTGATGGTTCTGGGCAATAATCTTACTAGTTTCTTTATGAAACAATACAAAATTTTCAATGTAGTCCAGCAGTTTTTCAGGTGCCAACAAACCGTTAATAACCCGTTCTACACTAATCCCTTCTTCTTTAATCTGTTGGCGATTAATTTTTTCTTTTTCTTTATCAACACGTAACCAACTGAAGAAATGCTCCCAACCAGCAGTAAAACTGCCAATTTTTGTTTCAACAGCATTAGATAGAATGCAAAATGCATTGCAATGGAAAAGCTGAGGAATATCATGCTTATAGTTTTTTAAGTTATCATCATAAGCAGAGCGTAATTTTACATTAGAGTTTTTAAGTTCAATGAATACCAAAGGTAGTCCATTGATGTACAAGATAACATCTGGCCTGCGGTAACCCGCTTTAGGCGCTTGAACAGATGACTTTATCCATAACTGAGTAACTGCAAGGTATTTATTAGGTCCACCATTAGGTGAGGGATTATTAAAGTCGATTAAGCGAACAGTCTCTTTTTGTTTTCTACCATTAGCATCGTCAAACTCAACAGGTACTCCATCTCGAATAAATTTGTCTAGTTCTCTGTTAGCTACAATTGGGTTCATTGCTGCCCGACGGTCAGTTATTTTCCCAATAACCTGCTCATCAATGACTTTTTCAGAAATGTCAGGGTTTATAGCAAGGCAAGCTTCGCGTAAACGGTCAGCAAAAATAACATCACGTTTATCTGTCCTGCCCGAACCATCGTTTAAATCGTCAGGCTTTGTTGTGAAACAATTTAGTGAATCAATGCCATAAACTTGTTGAAGTCGTTGAACCAAAGTTTGTTCAATATCATCTTCACTAATAATGTTTTTAACCTTGCCTTTAACCATAATTTTCCCTGTTATTACTTTCGTATAGTTTACTCAATTAAGAAGCTTGTATTTTTAGCTTATCAACATCTATCTTTCCCGATATTAACCTTGGAAGCAATGAGTCTCTCGTTGCAATGAGGTTTTCGTTTTGTTTCATCAAGAGTTTAATGTTTTCAAACATTGGACTAACTATTTTTGTAAATTCGGATAAGACTTCTTTAGGTGGAACAGAAACTAAAAAGAAGGAAAAGCAGCTTTCGGACACTCGCTGTCGCCCCGAAGCCCCAACCATACTATTTTCAGCATGTGACCTAAACGGTTCATAGCAAGACAGAAAATATATATACTCTGGTGTTAAATCTTTTGCTCTAAATACTATAAACTCAGTCGATCCCAGCGCAACTTCATTTTCATTTAAGGACATCACGAAACCTCTTTTCCCATTTTCTAAACATGGGGTGATTCGAGGAAAAAGAACATCTCCATTTCTGAATTTTGATCCTGAATTTCCTGTACGGCTCTCGCTAGAATTAAAATACATTAACTTTGTTGAAAGAGCTTCCATTCCAACATATGACTTTAGATCATCTTTATTCAAAGATTCTTTGGGGTTTAGCTCAATACACTGAGAAAAAGGTTTAAACTCCCACTCTGTGGGTTTTCCTTTGTCAAATTGACTATTTTGGTAATTAGGAAAGCGAAACCGTATAAACCACTCATGAAAAACTTCCTTAGCCATTGATTCAAGTAACTCAATGCGGGAATTGTTGTTTTCTATAAGGAGATCGTAGCTTTTTAAAATAGAGCCGATTTTAATTTGCTTCTCAATTGGAGGGACAATAATAGGCAGATTGTGTTGTGCCGTGATACCCAAGTACGCTCTAGTTGAACCAGCCCCAGCCCATAAAGACAGAGTTTTTTGAAATAAAGTTGAATCAAAATAATACTTTAAATACAGATTATTTAAGACGTCATGATTTACCACTCGATAGTAGGTTACCTGTGGCGTCAGCATTATATATTCATGTTCGGAGTAGTTAACTATTGCTGTCCTTCCAATAGTGGCCTTATGAGTTACCAGTACATCCCCATTTTTAGCGAAACCTTTTCTCAAAGATTCAGCTTGTCGTTTAGATATAAACTTGCAGTTTTTATAATCGACATGCCCATTGTTAATATCTGAAGCCATTACAAATGGAATACCAGACTCAACAAAGTCTTCACCTTTGGGGTGAATCTCTCCATGATTTCCATCCATTGGTTTATCAATTATTTTGCGCTCTATTAATTCTGATACTTTGAGCAAGCTATAACTTTCGTCTTGAATACCAACCTGCTGAAGGAGTTTATTCATTCTTCCTCCATTAGAGCTTCTAGGTTATGAGCAATTGTATTGGTTAAATTTGAAGCCTGCTCATTGAGTAAGTTAAGCTGTACGTTTTGTGAAGATAAATCTGAATAAAACTCTTCCTCTGTTTTTCCGTCATCTTCTATTACAACTCCAACATAACGTCCAGCATTAAGTGAATAGTCCTGCTCTTTTAAATCATCTAGATTAGCTAATTTGCATAACCCAATTACATTTTCATATTTTGCCTCAGGAAAACGCTCCTGAAGCCAATGTACGTGCTTGAAGTATAATTCTGCGCTTTTAACTTCTTTGTGTAACGCTGCAAGAGCTGTTTTAAGCTGTTTAGTTTGTCGGTCAGTTAGAACTCTTTTCCCTTCAACTTTGGCTTTTTGTGCTTTTATTTTTTCCTGTTTTCGAACAGTTTTATCAATTTGTTTCAATCCTTGATGCAAGGCGTTAAAGAAAGGCTCAAAATTTTCCAGCAATAAGTGTTGAAATTGATTAATCACATCGACTTCAGCGTTGTTTGAAAATTTACCTAACACCGAAGATTGATACTCACTATACTTTATCTGTAGTTGGTTTAGCTCTTTCCATCGATTAACCAAATCACCTACAGCAACTTTCCCCTGTTCATCGTCTAATACCTCCAACAATTGCTCACTAACAGGTTGAACTTGTTTCTTGTTTTCTGCTAGCAGCCCCATTCCTTTCTCAAAATAGGTGTCTACCAAAAGGACGAACTCTCTACGTCTTCCTTTGTGGAGTTTACTGATAATTGCAAGGTTGTTAATTTGTTCGGGACTAAACTCTCTATGTGCTCTATCGACTTGAGTGAAGACGTTTCGAGCATCAATAAATAAGATATTGTCATCTTGTTTATCTTTATCAAAAAACCACAACGTTGCAGGTAAAGTTACCGTATAAAACATGTTTGATGGCAACGTTAACATGCCATATATAATGTTGTTTTCGATAAGTGTTTGACGAATATCAGCTTCAGAATGGCGGGCATCAGAAGCCGAGTTTGCCATTACCAGTGCGGCCCTACCTTTTTCTTTAAGAGAAGTGGCGAATAGGTTTATCCAAAGGTAATTACCGTTAGGGACGGTCTCTTTACCTTCGTCTTTTTTCTTAGCTTTCGTTTTTTTCTTTGGAATGCCGTATTCATTAAAACGAATATCATCTTCTACATCGGCAACTGGCACGTCATCCACGTTGAAGGGCGGATTGGCTAATACATAATCAAATTTTTGATAGGAATCGAATGGATTTTCTTTATAACTGTTTGCCTGTTGGATTTCACCTCGCAAGCCATTAACTGCGATATTCATTTTGGCTAATTTAACTGTATCGAGTGTTTTTTCTTGTCCATAAACAAAAAGTTTATTTTCGTCGTGCTCTTCACCTAATAGCTCAAGCTCTTCTTTATGATCTTCAATAAACTGTTGAGATTGAACAAACATACCCGCAGAACCACAAGCCGGATCAAATACAGTACCCTTGTATGGCTCAATAACTTCAACCATTAAACGAACAACTGACGTTGGCGTGTAGAAAACACCACCACCTTGTCCCTCAGCTAGTGCGAATTTACCTAAGAAGAACTCATATATTTTACCAAGTATGTCACCTGTTGCATCACGTGGAATATCTGAAAATGTTTTTAGTAACTGAGCTGGCAAGGTACGGTCTGTTCGAGTTAGAGCAAAGTACTCATCCTTAGGTAAAACACCATCAAGAGATTCCTTGAACTCCTCAATACCTTCCATTGCTTTTTTTATTGCTTTAGCGATATCTTTCTCTTCAGGAAGATTAAGTAAATAGTCGTATCGAGAGTGTTCTGGTAAATAGAAACCACATTTTTCTATTGCTACATCAGAAAGGGGCTTTTCACGACGACTGCCTTTTAATTTGGCGTGTTCTTCTATGATTTGGTCTTCTACTTGTGAATATTTGTTGTCTGCGAACTTTAAAAAAATCAGTCCAAGTACAGGTGTCGCGTACTCTGTTGATTTTAAGTCACTATTAGCACGCAGATTATCCGCTGCTGACCACAAGTTTTTTTCTAATTGTTTGAGTTGTTCACTATTCATATATTTCAGTCTTCAATTTCTTCCAAGCAATCGTCGTCATAGCAAAGCAAGGTATATATAAACCCATCGTTTAACATTATTGAGCTAATATATAACTCATTTAAACGCATTCCCTTTCTTTCAGGTGAAACCCAATCAATGGGATCAACGACGTCAAAGTCATTCGGAAAGTCTTCTTGGCTTACTTTGGTGCACGCATTAATTTGCTCAGACGTTAAGTTTGTTTGTTCTATGTAAAAATCAAAATTATCGGTAGATACAAAGCGCTTAAATTGTTTATTATGGTGAATTATCAAAGCTACTGACGCTTTTTCTAACCATGACAACCTTCGAAATACAGCTTCTAAGGATGTATCACACTTGTCTGATACATGCTTTATGTTAGCCCAGTTAACATCACCATCTGTTAATTTTTTAACTAAAAGTTTTGGCATTAATAACCCAGCAGCAAAGCCGTTTGCTTGGCGCTCAAAAGGGTCTCTAAAATAGTCGCCAAGCTCCTTGTTCCCGCATGAAAAGCCTCGACTGGCTCCTTGCATAATATGCATGCAAACATGGCCTGCTTCATGTGCAGCCGTAAAGTTTAATCGTCTTGAATCAGGAATATTACTGTTAATGATTATTGCAGCGCCTTCGTCATTACCAGCCGCTTTGCCAAGAAACTGTTCAGAAGAAAATGCATGAAGCTCCATACTAATTGGGAAACTTTCATCTGAAACTGCATCAATAAATTCGTTAACTTTTATAGGTAATTGGTCAAAGCCTAAATCTTCAAGCAATGATTCTGCTTCCATCGCCCCTTTTTGTTCTTCCATTGTGTATCCTTACTTCTTGGTGAAGCGCTCCATCATGTCTCTTAAAATCTGCTGATCCGCTTCAGGCAATTTATCTAAGTCACCCCACTTACGATAAAACTCTACTTTTTTATCACCGCTATCTTCTGGTGCATCTTCGCCTGTAATTTCATAAGGTTTAACACCTAAGGCGGATGCCACTTTTCGAAGCACAACGATTGTTGGAATTCGACCTTCACCTTTTTCAATTTTGCTTAATGCTGCTGCTGTTACGCCAGCTTCATTTGCTAGCTTTGCCTGCGTCCAACCAAGCAGCTCTCTCATATGCTTTATATTCTTGCTTATCAACGCAGCTTGCTGTTGTTTATCAGCCATATTATATCCCCCTGTTAATTTTTATATTAACAGTTGTTGATCTATTTCTCCAGAGAGAGTATGGTATTAACAGTTGTTAATACATAAACAGAAGTTAACGAGGTGAAACATGGCAAAAAATGCTCCAACAGGAGATGGTCGTCGCATAGGTGCAGTAAAAGGCCGCTCTCAAACCCAAACCCCATCAGGGCACTATGTCAAACGAGATACTGAAACGGGAAGATTTATGGATGTAAAAACATCCGATAAAACCCCATTTAAAGGTGTGCGCAAGGAGAAGTAAATTTGGCAAATGGTAATACCCATAGTATTGCAGGCACTGTTGCGGGCTTAGCAGTGCCTCTACTAGATAAAGACACAATTAAAGATAATCCAGAACTTTTATTTGCAGGCCCAGTTGTCGCTAACTTTTTTGGCAAGCTGCCAGATATTATTGAACCAGCATTTAAAAACCCTAACCATAGGCAGTTTTTCCACAGCATTGCAGTACTAGCTGCTGTTGGATATGGAATAAAGAAAGCTTATGACTGGCAACCTGAAGACAAATTTGAAAAAGTGATTCGCGGCATTTTGCTATGTGCTGGTGCTGGATATTTAAGCCATTTGGCCTTAGATGCGATTACACCTAGAAGCCTTCCCTTGGTTGGTAAGTTGTAGGAGGCACGATGGTTACTGAAGTTAAAATAAGTCGAGATATCAGTCGCCCAGTCGAACGCGAACTTTGGGCAAGAGCAGCAGGCAGATGTGAGTTTGATGGTTGCAATAAAGTACTTTATCGTTCTTCGGTAACTAACGAATCAGTGCATACTGCGCAAAAAGCACACATTTATGCATTTTCTGATAATGGACCTAGGGGTAGAGGCCCTTATAAAGAAGAGCTTAATCAGTTAAACGACGTTAGCAATCTAATGTTGGCCTGCCATGAATGCCACATTAAAATCGATACAGCGCCAGAGCGTTATCCGGCAGACTTGTTAATTGAATGGAAAAAAAAACATGAAGACAGAATAGAAATCGTTACTGGAATTGCTAGTAATAAAAAGTCTCATGTTGTTATGTACGGTGCAAATATTGGACAAGAGTCATCACCACTAGTCTTTCATGATTGTGTTGCCGCAATGTTTCCCGAATGGTATCCAGCTAATGAAAAGCCAGTGTTGTTGTCTATGCAATCTTCACTTAGGGACAACGGCAATGCGTATTGGCAAGCTGAAAATACTCATTTAGAAGAAGAATTTAAGAGTATTATTGCTAGATATGCAAAACATGACGAATGTAAACATTTCTCGATATTTGCATTAGCCCCTCAACCCCTTTTGATAAAGCTTGGGTCTTTACTTACTGACAAGCTAGATGTTGAGACATTTCAACCTCATCGTGAACCCAAGGGGTGGAGATGGCAGCCGCCCAGTAATGATTTTGAATTCATTGTAAATGAACCTGACTATAAGAGCGCACAGCCAGTACTGCTGTTGTCATTGAGTGATAATGTAGACCATGCGCGAGTTAACTCAGTGGTGGATCAAAACGCATCTATTTGGGAAGTTACAATTGATTCACCTCACAATGACTTTCTTCAATCTAAGTACCAATTGATGCTATTTAGACAGGCCATTCGCAAGCTGATGGTGGATATTAAAAACCATCATGGAAACACCACACCATTACACATATTCCCAGTTATGCCAGTTTCATGTTGTGTTGAGCTTGGAAGAGCAAGAATGCCTAAGGCTGATATGGACTGGATAATTTACGATCATAACCCGTCGCAGCAAAAATTTACTCAATCAATTGTAATATCAGGAGACAGCAATGGCTGAACATTCAAATAATGCGATCTTAGAAGCAATGCTATCAGCTATTGAGCTACCTGATAGCGCATATGAAAAAGCTGAAAGTCGATATAAAGATCTTGGTGAGTGGCTTCATCGCGAAGAATCAAAGTGCTCTAAATTTGAACCTAAAATTAGCCCACAGGGTTCTTTCAGACTTGGAACTGCAAACCGTCCATTTAAAGGCGAAGAATATGACCTCGATATGAGCTGCAACTTACAAGAGGGTTTGACCAAAGACATTACCACTCAACAAGAATTGAAAGAGCTTGTTGGCGATGACCTTGAGCAATATCGTATAGCTAGAGGCATACAAGCAGCATTAGGAGAGAAACGTCGGTGTTGGCGCTTAGATTATGCTGATGATATCAGCTTTCATATGGACATTGTTCCGTGTATCCCGGAGGACTTAGATCAGAAATCTGTTCTTGAAAAACGAATGATTGAATCTTCGAACTTCAACAACTCTCTAGCAGAAGAGGTATCGGAACTAGCTGTGTCGATAACGGATAACAGTGATCCACAATACGTCTTACACACCAATGATTGGCGCATCAGTAATCCCGAAGGATATGCCCAATGGTTTGAATCAAGAATGCGTTTAGCCGAAACAGTTTTAAACCAAAGAATGCTTGAGGCAAAAGCAAGTATAGAAGAGTTACCTAATCACCAGTGGAAAACACCTCTTCAAATGGTAATTAAACTGTTGAAGCGTCATCGCGACACTATGTTTGAAAATGACGATGATTCAAAACCTATTTCAATCATCATTACTACGCTTGCTGCAAAGGCTTACTCAGGTGAATCTGATCTAGTTTCTGCAATGGAAAATATTTTGTATGACATGGCTGCACTTGTGTCACCCTCTGTACCTCGTGTACCAAACCCGGTTAACCCTGTAGAGGACTTTGCAGATAAATGGTACTCAAACGACCATAAACATCTCAACTTAGAAGCAAGTTTCCATAGGTGGTTATTGCAAGCACAAGCTGATTTTGAAGCTCTGCGTACTCATAAAAATGTTAAGAACGTTCTTGAAGCAGCAAAAAAGGGGTTCAATGTAAACTTGGATAGAACATTTGTTTCGAAAGCATTAGGGCTAGCTCCGGCGGTCACTTCCGCGCCTAAGATAGTTCAAAGCTCTCCTTCTAGACCTTGGTGCAAACTATAGATGCAATGGCTTGAATCCATAGGGGTGCGGGACTTTCTCGCACGTCAGAGTAGCATAAGAATCAAAGATTTGAGTGATAGCTATATCGAATTAGAAGGCGGCTATGATTTATATGCTCGTTTTGAAGACGATCGAGTAATTAAAAACTGTATTGAGCTTAGAATCATAATACCTTGTGACTACCCAAGAGCTATCCCTACCGTTTATGAAATTTCGAATCAGTTCCCAAGAACCCCTGATTATCATACCTATAAAGACGGATCTTTATGCCTCACATCTGAAATTCGACTAAGAATTGCTTGTTTAGAAAACCCTAAGTTTGCAGACTTTTTCGAAGCAATTGTAGAACCTTGCCTGCTCAGTATTGGCTACAAAGTTAAGTTTGGTACAACTCCTTTTGGCGAACTCGAACACGGTGAGGCTGGGTTAATTGATGATTATGAAAAGCTATTAGGTGTTAACGGTAAAAAATCAGTGATGCTGTCTCTCAAGGCACTTGGCATGAAATATCGACAAGCAAATAAATTGACATGTCCATGTAATTGCGGGTTTCGCTTAGGACGATGTTCATTCCGTTTTCGCTTAAAGTCTATGCGCAAGGTAATAAAGCGAAAGTGGTATCGAGAACATCTCACTGAGAATTTTACACCAATACCTAAGCAAATAGCCCCAGACGAAAAAACTCAGGATTAGATCCACGCATTTAGTATGTTTTTAACCACAAATTTCCTACTATCGAACTTTACTGCTCATGGGTAAGGGTGATTTATGGATACTATAGTTTGTGATTGGCAAATAGTGACAGTCAAAGATGAAGAGCTTAACATCGGTAAAGTTTTGTGGGGTATCTGTGTTGAAGATAACTCTTTTAGATTTGGCAAAGGTGATTATATATGCACTTCAAAATTGGTTGAAATAAAGCCAAAGAAAAATCTTATAAAAACAGCAAGCGGCAGTACCTACAAAGTAATCGGTGAAGGTAAAAAAGCTAACGTTGAACTCTGTGATTTTGAGTTACTTCGTCATGGTTTTAGCCCTCAGCAAATTAAAACATTAAAAACCACATCCCATCGACATTAATGTCTCTAATAATATCAGTTCCGATACATTAACAACTCCAGTCTATATTTGTCTCTATTCGATTGTGGATTGTCTTTGTTTGAATCTAATTGTCTTCATCTAGAATCTAATAAACTATAAGGCTTTTGATTTCCAGTCTGACATTTTTAAAACTGATTAGCACTGACACCGCTCAATAGGAATATTGTGCCAAGAGGTAAAAAACTCTTGGCTCGTAGGCGAAGGAGAGGAGTAAATTTTCTTAATAAGCAGTCAAATAACCCTGTTTGTACCGTTTTACATGATACTCACTCAAAAATAAAGATTCATACTAATTCCTACTACAAAGTCTAAATCAGACTACAACTGAGCCATACAGTATCATGCTGGTTGCTCTGAGGATCCACAGATTAATCGTCCTCACTCTAACACGTTTCTGGAAATAAACGTGTTAGAGTATTTATTCGGTAACGCCGCATTAACTAATGAGCAACGCTACCACAAAACTTAACCACACCACCGTAAACATAAAACCCGAAAATAGAATGAAAAATGCCAAGTGTTAGGAATCACTCTAAAATGCTTTGTTATAAAACTAGCCGCTTAACTCAAAGCGATCTGTGTATCCTTAAAGTACGATTTAAAGCTATCAGTGCCTTCCACGTCACTTAAAGAAGGTAATGTTTCGACAAGCTTTTTTGAAATACTTGATAACGTCAGTGACGCTAAATCTTCCCTTGAGTCAATAAGGTATACTTGTTCTTCTAGAAAAGAATTTAACTCTTCTTGGCCCAAATCTAAATCTCTTTCTCGAGAAACTAGCCATATATTTCTTAACTCATGTATCGACTTTGCCATTAACTCTAAATCGCCATTAGACAGCTGTAACATCAATCTGAAAGTAAAAAAGTTTAAACTAATAATCTCTTCATCTGATGTGCCAACCGTTAAATCTTTTGCATCAAACCAATTTAATAACATATTGTGTATTTTAATAGGCTTGGGTAAATTTTCACCGAATATATCCTTCATGCTTACCGAAGAGGTAGTAATTACACTTTCGGTTTCACGTAACTGTTTAATCGCCTTAGGTAAATTTACCTTTGAGTTTACAAAACGATGAAGCAAGCTATCTACTTTATGTTTGTCATAAACCGTTTTTATCTCGATAGAAAGCATATGTCCTGTATTCGTATCATATAAAGCTAAATCGACGTCACCTCCCTTGAAAGTTTTTCTTACAGCTGTTCTGATATTTGGAAACGTTGGAAGCGTTGACAAAACTTGGTCGGCAGCTTTAGCTAGTGTCGAGCCTAGCGTTTCACTCCAGAGCCTTTCGTTATTTCTAATTAATATCGTAAGCAAAGCAATGGATATATCTTGAAATTTAATGAATGCGGGGTTTCGTAGGTATTTGCCATGAAGCTTAAAAAACGGGACAGGGAGGAGATACTTCGAAGATTCACTAGGCTTCAAAGAGAACATGGATACTAGCTGCTTAATTTTCCCATTTAACAATAAACCGTGCTTAGGCCAAGCTTCATTATAAATCTCACATAGTTTTTCTAAAAATACATCATCATACCAGAATGAGTGCCCAACTTCCTTTGAGGCAAAGTCGAGAAAAACAAGAAAGCCGCTAAATGCTGATAGTACACCTACAGATATACCTAACTCTCGTGAAAATAGATCCCAAGAATCGGGATCTGAATCCGTTAGGTATTTTAAGTATGTTAATGATGAACTATATGCGTAGTACTGTTCATCAGTATCATCGGAATCATGATCTAAAGGTAAATTAGATTGAAAGTAACTTGCCTTTGCCATAGGGTCCAGGGCAATTAGAACTGATGTTCTTTGACTTTTAGTCAAGCATGTATGCATTGTGTCATTATCTTTATCATAAAATACTTTCCACATCCCATTCACCATTCGAGAGGTTTGCTCTCTATTTAACTCGACCATCATCTGATATGCGAACGTAGATTTTACCCACGGATCAGGGGCTTTAGGAGGGATAAAGCTGGGAATTGTTGTCGATTTCTCACAGACAATTAAACACTCCGAAAGCACTAAGCAATTAACAGCATCTGTATAATCTTCAAATAAGCGATCGCCTTCATCAATTTTAAATGACATATGAGCAGACATAAACGCAAACATTTCTGCAGCTTGAGGATGTAGCTCCTCTGGAATTTCAAGCCTCTCTCGTCTAAATATATCCCCTAATACAGATTCATAGCTATCAACAACATTCTGACTTACATCTAACAAAGACTCATTAAACTGTACGCTTTCGTATCTTTTCATATATCCACCTAAAAATTGTACCAACGCCCTATTAATGGCTGGTTTGTAGCGCAGCAGAGAACCAGTCCGAAAACATGCGCTTGTTAGGTATTTTGACGTATTAACCTGTTTTCGATCATTAACTTCTTACCTTTCTCAGTTAAAGACCAAAATGTTGCCATGTTTCCTTTAACAGTTTTTAAGCGGTCTGTTTTTATAAGCCCGTAGGCTTCAAGTTGTATTTTTATAGTTTTAAACTCTTGATCATTTATAGAAACTCTACTGCCAGATCTTCCTTCTCGTTCAAGTAAGCAATTTGCCAATCTGCTATCTACGCCTGATTCATTGCAATAATCGACAAGATATGGGGATATTAGCGTGAACATTTCTTTCCAAGAGATTACGCTTTCAAAGGTGTAGTTTTTTACATCATAACCGGGTCGGTAGACCTTGTATTTCCCATGAATTGTAAAATCTGAGTCGATATCTGCAATACCTGTTACATCTAAGGCATTCTGCGCTTTATTGTCATTTATTGTTTTTTGTAGGACGGAATTTTCTTTTCTTAGTTCATTTAGCTCTACAAGTATATCTTCATTGGCTATATTGTTGGCCCTGGCCCAGCCTGTGGCAGGATACATCTTAATAGTTTTAGTCATACTGAGAGCCACTAGACCAGGTAGTTCCTTTGCTGTAGTCCAGAACTTAACTAAACGCCCATCCATAACCTTATCTCTAAAACTAAATAACTTATTTCTCAACTCTTCATCTTTTTCGGACTTTCCAAATGGAATTTCATTCGGCTCACCATGAATCAGGGCGACTACTTTGAGTCCATTTTCTACGGCATAATCAAATTCCTTTTCTGTGTAGCTTATACCATCATCAGTAGTTGATCCGTACCGGCCTCCTACAATCAATAAATAGTAATCACAATCGTCGATTACTTTCTTTATAAACTCCCATTGCTCTTCGTCTGCAGCGGGAAACAACTCCATTCCAGCTGGGATACAATCCATTTCCATAAGGGCCTGAATGACATGCTGCCGCTCATTCTTTAAATCTGCGTAAGTTGAACTTACAAATACCTGATATCTTTTTTCCATTGGATTCCTGCGATGTAAATTGGGCGACGCCTAACAATTTAATAGAACGACCATTTATCTGCCTTATTTAGTTTTAACAAATTACCTAAGGTATTACATCACTAAGTTTTCTAAAGTTTTTAGGTAAATGAACCTAAATGCGCTCACCTTCATGAAGCCCATTTAGGTTTGACGCACACTTTGTTGTACTTGAGCTAATCAAAAATGTAAATTATGAAGAATGCACCATAAACACTATATTTCACGTTAGATCAATGAATCTTGAACTTGTATGACTCTCTCTTGATTATCGTAGTGCTGTTTGGTAACGCTTAAAAACAAACTAGGACTGGATAAAGCTTCTTTCAAAGCACCCGCGCTTTTGAGACTAACGTAAAGAGCAGCTGCGTGAGCTTGGCAATTAATAGATTTTTTAGGATTGAATTCAATATCACTAAATCCATCAAATTTATACAATTGGTCAACTAACTGTGGGTTACTAACTAGAGCCTTTATATACAACCAATCATAAAAATAAGTTCGAGGAATTAATGGAAACTCTGTATTAAAAAACTTAAAACTGAGTAACTGCCCTGAGTCTTTAATACGAATGTCTTTTTTTGAAGTCCTCGAGTCCGCTAGATATAAATCTTTGTAGGGTCCACCATTTTTAAAAACCTTACTTCCTTGAAAAGCCGATTCAACTGTTATCTTATGGTTATGTTTCTTAGTTACGAAGGAAAGGTTAAAAGCACTTAATAATATACCGAGTTGGTCTAAGGATTTACTGGAAATCTCTAGAACGTTATTTATTCCCAGCATTTTAGCCGAACTATGTAGCTCAGAAACTGATTTTTGCTTCTGAGTTTTAGCCATTCCTGGATGCCATTTAAAGTCTATAGCCTTTTCAATAACTCCAATGTCACCATCTATTTTAGGAACAAAAACTGGTCTAATTGCCATACTTGTATTACCAATGTTGATGATCTAACCGTGGAGAATAATGAGCTCTATGGTACACAACCTGATGTGCTGGATACAGAGGTTTCAATTCCAACTCTTTTGCCTTCGTTGGCACGACGACACCTACAATATCTATTGGATAGATTGTATCGAACACTAAAACCTCTGCTTGTGGATCTGTTGGGCATTCATCAGACAGTTGCAACACTTGACGTGATGGCTTTCCTACTACTGGCGAAAAAAGGGACTCAAATGCAAGAACCCCCTTTCTTTGTTCAATAGGGACCGATGTAACTGATGAATGCGCTGCATTAGTTTTACAAAACGCACAATCTTTAGTCCAGAGAACCTCAGCTTTGACACCAAAAACAACCCACTCTACAGAGGGGTCTTGCTGCCTTAATCTATAAAACATTTTGTAGTTAGGATGACCAATTGATAAGCAACTAGCGGCTTTAAATCCATCCAACCGATACGGGTCATTATAAGCTACATTTGCTCGATTAGCCTCTAAGACCGCTCTTGGAACAATTCCATTTTGAAAAATTGAGCCAACATTTTCTAACTTCGTAAAATGCCATAAATATTCAATTTTTTTTTGTCTTACTGCATTCTCCATAACCTGCTCCATTTTTTACTCATTTACAACATTTCGATTTTTAGCCTAAAACTTGATTATTCAAAATAACTCTTCAATAAAAGATTTTACAAAATGGACTTAACAAACAATAGCAAGTCTTGTTTAAGCGACATGTACTGGCTATAAGAGAAACCATATAAATATCAGATAAATAGCTATTTCTTAGCAATAAAAAATGCGTATTCAATATCTAAATATTTTTAATGCCCAAATCACCAAAATATGAACACTTTCTGATTGTAAGGTACACTTATCAGTTGTAAAACTTGATAACCATAATCAACCCTTCGTTGATGTTTAGCATTTGAGTTTTTAAATAGCTCGCAGTTTTAGTTGCTATATCCTTTTAGGGCTCTTTTTTGTGCAAGGGCCGATGTTATTTATGCTTTAGGAAGTTTTTAATGAGTTTAGCTATATCAAACTACATATTATATATCGTAACTTAGCTTTCCCTTCACTACTCAGGATTATTTCGTACCCATTAAGTTCTAACTTTAGATTAATAAACAATACATTCATTTCACGTATACATCTAGAGCCAAAAATATAAATCAAGTAAATAAGCAACAACGCAGAAACTGATTTGTGAACGCCATTTATTCATTCATTACAAACCTTTAGATAATTTACTGTCACTTATTAAGGGACGTTTCAATTTAGATATCGCAGCGTATAAAAAATAGTAGAGTAAAGATTTAGATAAGTTAGATTGGAATATCTCTGGGCAATGATAGCCACACTATGAAAAGCTGATTACTGTCTGTTCAGTTTCGTCTATTAAGCTCAAGCTCTTGTGCTTATTTCTTCACTGATAATAGTAAAAATTTTCTCTCTTTTTTCTTTAGGTAATTGATGCAACATAACCACAAACTTAGCCATTTCTTCTGTTTCACAAAAGAAATAATTCAAAGGGACGTTTAACTCTTCGGCTATTCTTTTTAAAGTCTGCAAGTCTGGAGTATGCCTTCCTTTTTCATAATGGTTCATACGACCACTCGCTGAACTTGGCTCCAGACCAATTTTAATTCCCAATGACTTCTGAGAAAGTTTCGACCGTAGTCGAGCTTCTTTAAGCCGCATTGGTAATGGGTTAATAAATTCCAATGAATAGTCATAAGTAGATTTATAATACTTAGATTCTCTAAGTTTTATTCTACCATGTATACTTAGGAATACTAAGCATAATCATGAGTAACGGTCTGTGAATAAGCCATACGCACAAAAAACAAAAGATCTTGCGATAAAAAAAATATTGAACACTGAAAAGCGAGTACCTGAAATAGCTAAGGAATTAGGTATTTCACCTAGCACTCTATATCGATGGATAAAGCTAAAAAGTGAGGAACAAAATAACTCTAAAAATAAGTTTTTAATGAAAAAACTTGAATCTGAACTTGAAAAAATATCTGAGGAAAGAGAAGTGTTATTGAAAGCAACATCAATATTAGCAAGAGAAATCCGCTAGCTCTGCTAATAAATATGAAGTTGATTTATGTGAAAATTGCATAGAGCTTTCTGATGAAGTATTAGCGTATGTACTGAGATAGACAGATCTTAACTTGATTTTTCAGATGGGATTCGTAGGATTTAATCTTACCTAACAATCGCATAACAGACACTTTGAGTCTCTTAGTTGATTTCATATGCAATAAATCTAACCAAAACAAAGAGCGATCTAGCCAACTCATTATTGGACACTTCTGAGTTACGACCAGTAGAACATTCTGACTTTTCGGATTACTTCTAGTATTGCAACCATACGACCAGCCTACATGTGGTGACTAAATTCCCTTATCCACTACACAATAGTAAATCCAACCGACTTTAGTTGCTGCATTTCTGGTGGTTTCAGCGTTTTTACAGCCCAAATCAGAAGTTCTCTCGGCCTTGATGATGCAACGTAAGCAAATCTAGCAGCCTCGCTATCAGGGTCTTTGAGCCAATCTTTCCAATGAGAATCACCTCCAGAGCGAGCAGATGATATAACTATGGTCGCACAGTGGGTTTCGCCTTTAGCCCCATGAATCGTACCTTTTGCGAATTGCAAAGATGGCTTGTTAGTAACAGCTAATGACGGCGAAACTTCAAGTTTGGCAGAGCGTGGCGGTGAAATTAAGTTTACGTTTTCCAACGGTGCTAATGTGCTTGCAATAGCTTCGGAGCAAAAGCTCTGCTTTGGGAGAGCCCGAATTAATACCTTTGCTTTTTTTGTCCAGCTGGACCACTCAACATCAACATTCTGTAAAGAGTTACTAATCAAATAATTTAAAGCATTATATAAAAACTTGCGCCATGAAAAGTTAGAGGTAATAGATTGAGGACAATTTAAACTGTTTGGCTTGTAACTTTCCTTTAAGTAATAGCGAAGAAACTCTGAGAAGTACTGTAAAGACTGATTGAGCGCTTCCATATTACCGTGGTTATATATCTTAACAGCGAGAGCTAGCTTCTGAATGTTATTTGGCTTGGCAATAGAAGTCTGGAATTTATTCAGTATGGAGTGGCCTCTTGACACAACAACGTTGTTTTCGAACCCATCACATTTTTCCTCAAAAGAACTAATGAGTTCTGTAGGGCATTTGTCATATTGAAGCACTAAGCACCTTGGTTCAAGCCAAGTCATGTTGCCAACTATATTGCCACGCCCAGTTAGTTTTGCACAAAGGTTGACGATGTTTTGGCAACTTCTAAAATTTCTCGTTAGATACAAGTAAGTGAAATTATTATCTTGTGCAAACTGTTTAACTTTTTCTGGCTCAACTTTACGGAAGCCATAAATTGCTTGATGAAGGTCTCCCACAAAGTGGAGGCTTGTTCCATTACGGGAAAGTAGTTTTAAAATTGTTAGTTGTAATTCCGATAGATCTTGGCACTCATCAATAATTATTAGGGGGTAGCGTACTGAAAACAAAGAAAAATAGTAGCTAAACTCCTCTTTCTTCAGTGCTTTATAGGTTAAATATTCAATATCTTGATAGGTTGCAAATCCGCCTCTGAGCATTTTTATTTTGGTTTTGATCAGATCTTGTCTTTGGGCCTCGTCCAAGGCAATTGAATTAAGGGCTTCATCTAACTTTTGGTCAGCAGTTGCAAAAACAAATTTCTTTTTTATCGGATCAAAGGAGTAATGATGGGCACTTATTCGCCCTCGTTCTGAAATCTCATTTTCAGTTCGATACCCTATATACGCACTTGGCTCAATAATGCGAATTGATGCATCGTTTCTTTCTCCAGCATACCCTGTCAGTTCTGTAGATAGTGGAGAAACGATATTCTTGAATATAAAACTATCAAATGTACCTAAAAAATGAGGGAATTTACTTTGTCCTATGGGTAGATACTTTGAGACTCTTCTTGCTAACTCATCCGTAGCGCTGTTTGCAAACGAAAGTGCAGCAAGCCCACCTGGATGCTTCTCCCATGCATCGATTTCCTTAGCAACCTTTGCAGCAACTACTTCAGTTTTTCCGCTTCCAGGACACGCTTCCAAAAAGATGTTATCTTCAATGCTTGAGTGCACATAAGCGAATTGCTCATCAGTAAATTCAACAGCCATTAGCATTCCTCTGCAACATCAGTTGATGTAGCCCACAGAATTGCATCCCTGATGTATTTAGGAACAGCAAAAGGGCGGCCCTCTCGTTGAATTTTTTCGGTGAGCACTTGAGCAAAAATCCCTTTCCTAATCTTATCATCGTCAATTCTTTTTAGAATGTTGTGCGCCATTACAGCGACATCTTCTGGAGATTTTTTTGTCCAGTCTATCGAAGCTAGCTGTGAAAAATGTTCAATTATTTTACTCGTTCCTTTTTCTGGCTTAGGCCACAGAGAAGCGATGACTTCAGACATTAACGCAGCATTGTTTCCTTCCATAGCTAAGTCATATTCTAAAGTCTTGTAATTGCTAACATATAGCCGAGCATTGGTTGATTCATTGATGGAATCAACTAGTTTGATGGCATGGTTAGTCCCGTCTTTCATATTACCATCATAGGGCATGAAATCTTCTTCGATTTCTTTTGTTTTACTTGTATCTTCCGGATCGGGAATCTGCCTTGTTTGTTTCTTCGGTGGGTCTAAATCTGTGATGCCGGCACATCGAATAGGAATGTTATTCCATGAGCTCATTTCTTCATCACTATTGCTATCAATATTGCAATATAACTGCATGAAATGCTTGAAATAGACTCCATTTAAGTTAATTGCTGAGATGCCTAAGTCTTCAAGGTTTTGACGTCCTTCTTCTTGTTCTTTCAGTACTATTTCTGCCAAGGATGGAATTATCATTTGTTCAGCAATCCCTTCTACAAGGATTACGCCGCCAGCAAATAATAAGTTTGACTTAGTTACGTCTAGCCATCGGTTTATAAACTGACCGCTAGTTTTAGGAAGTCCACAGGTACGCAGAGGAGTTGCTACTGGGGCTGGTGACTTGGACAAATGAATGATCGATTCGAGGTCTACAGAAGAGGCTAAAACAGTAGAGTGTGTAGTTACAATGACTTGAACATTTTTGTTCTCCTCCGCCACTGATTTTAAGTGATTTAACAGCCTTATTTGCAGCTGAGGATGAAGATGGGCTTCTGGTTCTTCAATGAGTAATAGCTTGAAAAGTGGTTGGTCTTCATCTTCGTCATCAAGCGTTAGCTCTGCCAAAATTGACGCAATATAAAGCAAGTTGTTATAACCTAAGCTATTTTGACTAAGCTCACGGAACAGTTCTTGATCTTTTACAGATAAGTCCGGGAAAAAGAGTAAGGTCAGGCTTTCTGCAATTTTAGTAAAATCGCTTTTCGCAAATTGGATGCTGGTTTTTTGCCCGAAGTAATTTCCAATTGCCTTGGTCAAATTTTCATTTATTAGCTTACTTGCGTCTTTAATCCCTAATTTGCCGTCATCAGCCAATGATTCGTTAAATTCTTTCAATTTAGATTCAAGAGGATGAAGTTCAATGTCTCTTTTACACTTTTTTAACTGTTTACGATTTAGAGCTTTTAGAAGCTTTGATAGTCTAGATTGACGTCCATTTGATAGTTTTGCTTCAGCGTCTCTTAATGGAGGGAGGTATATACACTGAACGAGATCTAGCAACTCAGGATCAAACTGGGAACTTCGAGATATACCTCCCCAAATAACCTTTTTGAATCGCCCTCTAACTTCCTTGTTTTCAGCTTGCAGATTTAACAGTGCAGTATTAGAGGCTCCAACCCAAGGAAGAAAAGCAACTTTGTTTTCTGCGTCTAATTCATCAAACTCAGCGCTGATAGAAAGCGATGAAGTATTTAAGCCTCCAGAGACAAAAGGGCTGAAAAAATCATCGCTAGTAATGCTATATCTACCTGATTCAGAGTCGTGAAAAAGCTGTCTAATAGCGCTAATTATGGCCGTTTTACCTGCGCCATTTTCACCAACTATCACATTTAACCCATCTGCAAATTGGACGTTAAATTCCTTTCCAAAACAACGAAAACCTTCAGCTTTTAAGTTACTTAAGTACATCCATTTCCCTACCAACTAAAATAATTCATTCTAACTGTTCGACATGGCTTCTGTAACTAATTTTTTACACTGTAGTAACTTACATAATATAATTCTTAGCGTGCTAGACATTTTATAGTGGCTACATAGTAAAGCGCTACAATAAGCATTCATACGTCATATTCGATCAAATTTATTAAGTCAAATTCGCATAAAGAGAATGTGAGTGAATTTTTCCTTAATTTATAATAGGTCAGGAATTGGTTGTTTGAACAACTGCTCTTTAGTGTTAAACCAGCATAGTCATGTAATAACATTCGTCGCTTGATCTATATAACCTCCAGGTTAGACGAAATCCAAGCCAAAAAAATGCAAGGTAAGTGTAATCTACATCGATTAAGATAAAAAATATTAGTATATAAATCAACCTGAAGGTAACAGCTCTTGCCAAGAGCTAAATTATGATCATAACTAACAACCTTCTTCACAACCTAATTCAGTCTCGCATTGAGTTTGCTAAACTGGCTACTCAACATGAATTATCTAATAAAAGATTCGAATAATTAAAGTCACATATCAATAAAAAACAACGACTCTCTACCACAGAACAAGTTAGCCTCTTCTTCAATTTTACTTAGAGCTGCAAATATTTGCTTAACTACACTACTATCTAAACCAAAGCTATTTATTTGATGTTTTAAGTCCTTAACCGAAATTGAGATGGAATTTAATCTACTCTGTAAATTGGAAACTTCATATGCGTAACTAAAAACCTCTAACTCCTCCCAAGCTAAATCAATATAATTAAATAATGATTTAGGGTCTTTATGGTCAGTAAACCCAGCTACTTTTCTCAAAATAGTGCTGTAATCATGCTCATTGAAATTGTACTTATTTTTTAGAGGGTTCTTATCCATAAAAGAACAAAGATGAATTTTAACCATATTTGTAATAAAACGATGTCTAAACATGGACTGACAGCTTTTTACTTCAACTCCTGCTCGTATGTTTAATCGTCGGAACTCTTGATAAGCAGCATCAGGTTGAACTTGTTTAGCATTTTCAGAACCTAAAAAAATATAGTCATCCACCTCATTTTCGTTAGCAACCAGGCCGTTGTTTTTCAATCTTTCTATCAATTTTTTCCTATGTTCCTCCATAAACAACAGGACTTTAATCGCTACTCCTTTCTCAATTGGGATAATGCGAAAACGCCCTTCTTCACGCTTTAGGGTAGGGATTTTTATTTTATTATTTTCTACCAATTCAATATTATCTTCATATTCTATTTTCACTAATTCTTGCGGCCTTAACCCTGTTGCTTCCAGCATCGTAAGTTGGAATCTTCTCCGGTGATACATATAGTCTAAATGCTCAGCCTGTTCAGTTTTATCAAACAACTTCAATAAGCGATCATTTAATCTCATTTCACTCCTAGTATCATTAATAGAATCCCAAAGTTTATTAATTACCGCTGAAGATATCGGTGATTTGAGTTGGGGGGTCGAGCGAGGCAGTTTGGTTGGGAAAACCTCTGCTTGTCCATAACCTTTACCGTTTTTCCCTGTTTTTTTTACCACTTTTAATTTGATTTGATAACGGACTTTTTCTGTATCAACTCCAATCAAATTTAACTTTGGATAGTGTTCTTTTTGAAGCCATTTTAAAAATACTACTACTTTTGGGAGAATCCCCTGCCTTATAGTATTGTTACTCCGAGCACGTCTGCCATTTGGACGTTTATCAGCAACTAGTTGTCTAATCAATTCATCAATATCTGCAGTTCTCAGCTCATAGAATTGAACTCTTTCATTGTAACAATAACGCACAAGATGAGTTAAATCAGTAGCATAGGTTCCAACGGTCCCACCATCCGATTTTTTTAGAGATTTAGTGTCTGATATATCTGATAAAAACATTTCTACAGGGAAGCATGTTCGACCATCAGGCCAGCGGAATTGATAAACACCTTCTCGTTTATCTACAGTAGAAATAATCTCGCCCGTTAGGTGATCAAACCGAAGTATCGATGGATATTCAATATCATGTACAAACGTCCAAAGTTGATTATGATTTCTCATTATCAACGACCAACTGCAATCCAAAATAAGATGAAAACAAGTCTTGATGCTTTTGATACTCCAGCGAGTTTCCTGACGAATTAGCAATTAAATCAAGCGCTATAGTATTTAGTTCATTATAAGCCTTTACTAAAACGGCTTGGTCACGCCTCAAAAGCTCTATTTCCTTTAAGGCTTCTTCCAATTTACTAACAGGTTTATCTGGATTTTTGTCCAAAACATCCATTGATGTTAATTCTTTTAGAATGGACTTTCTTAAATTATCAACAGCCTTAAATCCACCATCGATATATTCGTTACAATATTTTTTAAATGATCCAAGTGCCATTCCCTTAATCTTTTTACCTTTGCGTGAAACACTAGCTAACTCACTTTGTCTGTTACATTTTGAAACAATCCAACTATATTCATCGGTTCTATCATTAAATGCATTCTGCATTTCTCTGTGCAGATTAATAACTGATTGCACCTTACTGCTCTTTGTCATAACTTAGCTACCTTAAATGCAACCTTGGCTTCACTTATAAGTCCAGAGTCGTCCCCCATGCTGAAGAAATCTATTTTATAAGTACCCTTTATTAGTAAGAGCTGAAGATACTCATGTAGCTCATCCTCATCAATGTCAGTATATTCTTTGACCTTAAAGTGCTCACATACTAGCTGATAAAGTTCCTCTGTATTTTGCATCTCTAATAATGAGCTTTTCTCAGAGAAATAAGTAAGTTGCTGTCGAGCATACTCAGCTTCTAAATCAGTCATCTCTTCTCCAGGGGTGCTGGATTCAATATATTGAAGAACATGGGTAGGGTCTTTATGTCCTGCAATCCACTGACAAGCGTCAATTGAAGAGTTTTTAAATGTCCAAAAAAAGGTTAGTAGAAACGATTTTCGTAATTCATGAATATTTACGTACCATCTTCTGCCGTATTCATCCACGCTCGTGCCAAAATAATCACAGGCCTTTTCTAGTAACTTTTTTATTTTCTCAGAATCCATGATTGACCCCTTGGTATTTTCGTTCCCAAGGTTCAGACGATAAAGAAGGTAATCAGATTCTTTTTTGCTTACTTTAGTACCCCACTTTTTTGCAAATTCATTAAATCTGCGTAAAACTTTAATTGCTTTCGCCGTTATTGCTGGGACAGGCTTAGCAGTATCTGGTAAAAAATCTGCAATGCCAGATTTCATCAAGCTTTGCGCAAGCCAATACCCATCACCTTCCTGAAAGTAGAGGCAATCATATGGAAGTAATGTCAGTTCTTCTATTCGAATGGGCTTAAGCCCTGCGATAATTAGAATGCAAGATGCCTGCAAAAGCTCAGTTAAACAAACAAATGAAAGCTTACTTTCATCATCACAGCCTTGATATGCAGCATCTATCTTGTAAAACGAAACGACATTAAACTCCTTCAATAATGTATCTGGCAGCCGCTGCATTAAGGTCGCTTGTTTGCTAGTCTCAGAATTACTAAGGATTTTATTATCATAAAGGTCCCCGACTACATCCTGATAAGCCTTTAAGATTTCATCCGAATAATTAATTATTATGTTAATTGATTTATTTATAAGAAGTAGTGAATCATTTAGTGGGATCCAAGGAGTGTGTGTGATAGGTGCACTATTACGTTTCCATTTTGCTTTTATTCTACCTAGATTAAAAGCTTCAGAGCTCCCGAGAAAATTATTAAATAAACTCCCATATTGAAAGCCTTTTGCGTACAAAGGGGTGAATTGAGTTATATATCTTGAGGAGTATTTTTTCTTAAAATAACTTCGAATAAGTGGTGTTTTATGGGAAGGATACTTTGTAGAAAGGTTCGCAGGTAACAGAACTTTATCATTTATTTTCAAAAGCTCAGGTTCAACTTGTCGTAAGAACAGACTCGCCTCATGCGACATCAAATCATGCTTGTTTGTGTTAAAATGTGCATTTACTTTATTACGATCAACTATTTCAACACCTCTAGTGTTCAATTTATATAAATTGTGAGTCCGAAAATATCTCTTAACTATTTCAACTTCAGAAGTATCAAGAAAGCATGGGTTACTTTCTTTACCGAGAAAAATGCCAATCTTTGATAAAATTTTTTGACCAATAGCTAAAGTATGGAATATTCCACCTTTAATCATCTCATTCCCGAACATTTCAACATCCGATGCAGAAACTTTTGATAATCCAAATTCAAGGGGTTTAAAGCGAGATTTATGCAAAAAAACCCATGAGATGAAGCCAAACAGTGAACCGGTGAACGATTTTATACGAGAGGTAGCCATTCTTTCCTGATTAATTGGGTCTTCGATAACCAAAAAGACTAGCCTCTGCAGATGATACAAAAAGTGAGAGTTTTGCTTATCAGTAAGGTAAGTGCCATCAGGTAAAAGTCTTGACCAGATTACAGTTCCAACATATTTGTAATCTCGTTCCAACTTAGCCTTCTCTCCTTTCGTGGTTTTTACTGTATTCCTTTTTTTAATTAGCCATACAGGCGCATCGACAGAAGTTAACAACCAATCCGATTTAAAATCGCCATCATAAAGTTGTGTAGCAACCTCATAGCCACATAAAAAGTCTATAATGTTATCTCTGTCACTCGTTAAGGCTTCTGGGATATGTACATCTAGCGATCTCATGAATAAGTTCCCCTTTTTATGAACATACCTGACCAATCAACCTTCTCTATTAAATTATTAGCTCTCTCTACAGCGGCCTTATGCATTTTTGAAAGTTTAGATTCTACTTTCGTTGGTAAAGTAGCATGTAAATGATTTGCCAAGTGAATGAAACTTAGAGGCGAAATGCCTAGTTTCGAATCTATCTTTGAGAGAATTTCAACATCAACGTGGCATTGCTTTGCTGAATTTCGATAAGTGTACAAGGCCGTCAAAACTGCTTCAGATAACGCAATATTTAGAGCCCCCTCCGAAGGTATTTCAAAGTTACTTTCTACAGAAAACTCTCTTAAATATTGAAGTAAAGGGCTTTTATTTCCCCTATCACTCAATATCCCAATCAAAAATATGTTTAGCTCCTCAAGGGATGAAAAATCTACCGCCTCTAATTGGTAGTCTTCTCCCATAGTCGCAGCAGCAATCAATAAGTTTTGATGTCTACGTACAAGTCTTGAACTCCATGAAGCTAAAAGGGGGGCGGGAATGTAATGTTCCATTGAGACTTTTTTGGTATTACCAAGCTTCCTACTGACCGCTGAAATTGAACCAGTCCTAAACCATTCAAGCACAGCTTCTGTATGCCGAAGCTTTGAATGATTAATAGTTCTAGGACCCAAACCAAATTGGTTCAATGATGGGAAATAATTTGATAAACAAGTAATAAACTCTTTGCCATCTTGGTATTTGGATGAGTTATATCCTGATAAAGCTATACTGACGCGGCTTCTTGAAGGACTCGTTAGTCCATCTCGTTTTTGATTTACTGTCAAAAACAAGTAATTTTCTTTACCCTTACAAATGAGGTTACTACGCTTATGGCGAATTTCGAATAGAAAACTAATTATCTCTAAGCTGAGCTCGTCAATAACCTCTTTCTTCATTGAACCAGCTCTACGCTTATCAACTTCAAAAGTCATACCTAAATCAGACATAGTAAAATGAGGCTTACCATCTATGTCAACCGTCTTAGCCTCTAGTAAGGATTCAAAGTTCCACTTGGGATTTAACATCATTAAGATAGCTACAAGATAACTAACATCAGCTACAGTCAAAAGTCCCATACACCAACCCAGACGACGAACAGGTGTAATAATAGATGAGACCTCAATTTCATGTGAAGGCAGGAACTTCAATCCATCAGATTCTGAGAATTCTTTGCAAGGTAAATATGAGTCGGCACTAGTGCCACGTTTCCATAGTCCATTGAGGTTTTTATCCAGTAAATATAGATACATATCAACCCCACCTTTCGTTTCAGGGTCAGCAATGTGACGTCGGATAGCAACTTTTCTTCCACATTTACTCGGCTTCATAAGAGTGAAGTATCTATCTCCCCTTTCATAAATACCTAGACGTTCAGGTTCTGTCTCAGAGATATTAGTAATTACATTTTTACCAAAATCATAATGAGACTTTATTGCCATCCAATATTTCTTAAGACAGTCTAGTAATTTGTCTCTTTTTCTTTCCAAATCAAAGCGAATTTCATCAAGATACTGCGCATCTGTTCGATGAAGGCCTATCGGCGTTAATACCTTATCAATAGTTTTTAGTGAGACCTCTTTTTGTGGAGGCTTTTGACCAATTAACTTTACATTAAAACTTGAGTTTGTTCTTAGTTCACCCACTTTCTTCATACAAGGGATAATTACAGATAACGGAATAACATCATGATCTTTCATAAAGACCAGGAATGGTCGACAATTAGAGTTCCAATTTATTACTCGTGTCTGTAGTTTTGCTTTTGAATATGGTGTAGTTAGAGTAGAAGCATAGGCTTGGCGTATAAGGTCTGTCCAACCAGTGTGGGTATTAGGTAAGGAATTAATACATAAAAACTCGATAGCAGGAAATAGTGTATGATTCAAACGACCAAGCCACGCTTTTTTAGTTTTGTACACTTTGCCTTCATTATACAAAATAATTTGCTTTATTAGTCGCTCTTTATCCTCGAGATTTAAGATAGTTTTTGATACGGAGGTAAAGATAGAACCTCCATCATCGTCATCTATTCTAAAGCCAGTCTTTCCACTCTCAATTGTAAATTCCAATCATAACTCACTTGTCAAAATAAAATTGTCAAAATACATTTAACAAATAGTATCAAACCTCAGTTAAAGCAAATAATTAAGACTGTATTTAACAATAGTTTTGACAACTTAGTGTGTTAGGAATGACGAACTTCTATAACCCTCTGTGCCGTTGGGTTTAATTTGCCAATTGTGAATGTAGTCATGTAATGCGTCGATTTGCGCATGGCTTAGTTGGTTTACATTGCAATCTGGGATCGCTTTCGTGTCGTGCAGCATTTCAACAAAACGTTTTGGTAAAATTGTCGCAAGGGTATTTTTTAGTGACTTTTGCCCTTGGCTTTGACGCCAAAGCTCAAGCTGCTGCTTTAAATCGAGCTCGGGTAACAAGTTGATGTACACAGTTTGCCCTGCACGCCAAAAAGAGCTGATTTGTAAAATAGCTGGGCCCGAAAGGCCACGATGTGTAAACAAGATGTTTTCTTTAAACTGGGTGCCATCTTCACTGGTAACCAGACAAGGAATGCTGATCCCCGATAACCCATCAAAGCGATCTTTATCATGCTGGTGCAACGTAAATGGCACTAATGCCGCCATGGTTGGTAGCACTGCTAAACCAAATTGCTCTGCAATTTTATACCCAATTGGTGATGCACCGAGCTTAGGCATGGTTAGTCCACCCGATGCGACAACTAACGACTCGCATTGATAGCTATCTTGCTCGGTAATAACTTCATAACCCGCATCGGTTTTTGTCACGCTGAGTACTTCGTTACGCAGCGCTATGTTAACACCTGCCCACTCACACTCAGTTAAAAGAATGTCGACGATATCTTGAGCGCTGTTATCACAAAATAGCTGACCCAGCGTTTTATGGTGATAAGCCAAGCCGTGACGGTCCACCAGCTCTATAAAGTCATGTTGGGTATAACGGCTTAAACACGATTTTACAAAGTGAGGATTGCCACATAAGTAGTTGTCTGGGCTTGCGTTTTCATTGGTGAAGTTACAACGCCCGCCGCCGCTGATTAATATTTTACGGCCCGGCTTTTTGCCCATATCAAGCACAGTAACATTGCGACCACGGTAGCCTGCTTGTGCAGCGCACATCAAACCTGCGGCGCCGGCACCAATCACAATTACATCTACTTGGGTCATTACTCATACTCGCTAAAAAAATTTAGCTGATTATAACAAGTTATTGTCGTCGCTGTGTTAACTCAGAGATGTTTTTACAAAAAAGATAAAACCAAAAAACGAAATAAAGCAAAAACTCAAAACCATAAAATTATAACTTTATTATGAGAAAACAACCAAAAAGCACCACAAAAAGACTGATTTAGACGTCTATACATTTAGTTATAACCAAAATAGAGACAACCATAATAAAACGATATTTTAACTAAATTAACATATATTTTACCTTTGTCCCCCTTCACGAAAAACATCGTGGAGATTTACATAACAATCTAGGGATCATTATGACAACTAACAACAACTTGAAGAAATGCGCAATTGCACTGAGCTTGACTGCGTTGTTTGGAACAACAGCAGCTATGGCTACTCCAGATCAACTTATGTCACCATCTATGCAGGAAACTGCAGCTAAATTACAAGGCCAAGAAGGCTTTGGTACTCAATTTATCATCAAGTATAAAAACAATAGTGATGAAATGATGACCATGTCGGCAGCAGAACAAACGCCGACTATGATGAACAAAAAAGCAAAAGGCTTTATTAAAAACTTCAGCAGCAAAAAAGGTAAAGTAAAAGCACAATACGTTCGTGCAATGGCGATGAGTAATCACCACGTAATGCGTGCTGATAAAAAACTATCAGCTGAAGAAACCCAAGAATTTATGCAAGAAATGGTCGCTTCTGGTAACGTTGAATACATCGAAATCGACCAAATGTTAAAGCCGTTTGCGACGCCTAACGACCCTCGTTATGACGACCAATGGCACTACTACGAGCAAGCGGGCGGTCTTAACCTTCCTACTGCTTGGGATACAGCAACGGGTAGCGGTGTCGTTGTAGCGGTACTTGATACTGGTTACCGCCCTCATATTGATTTAAATGCTAACATTCTTCAAGGCTATGACATGATCTCTAACGTGTCTGTAGCGAACGACGGCGGTGGTCGTGATAGCGATGCACGCGATCCGGGTGATGCAATCAGCGCTAACGAATGTGGTTACACACACAGTGCACAAAGCTCAAGCTGGCACGGTACACACGTTGCGGGTACTGTTGCAGCAGTCACTAATAACGGTGAAGGTGTTGCTGGTGTTGCTTACAATTCAAAAGTAGTGCCAGTGCGTGTACTTGGTAAATGTGGTGGTTTAACTTCTGATATCGCTGACGGCATCATCTGGGCATCGGGTGGTTCAGTTTCTGGCGTACCAGCAAATGCTAACCCTGCTGATGTTATTAACATGAGTTTAGGTGGTAGCGGTTCATGTAGCTCAACAACGCAAAATGCAATCAATCAAGCGCGTAACAACGGTTCTGTAATTGTAATCGCTGCAGGTAACGACAACGATAACTCTGCAAACTACAACCCTGGTAACTGTAATGGTGTTGTAAACGTTGCATCTGTTGGTCGTAACGGTGGTCGTGCATACTACTCAAACTACGGTAGCAACATTGACGTTGCAGCACCGGGTGGCGCGCAAAGCTTTGCGAATGACTCTGAAGGTGTGTTATCTACTCACAACTCAGGCTCTTCAAGCCCTAGCAGTGATTCATACCACTACTCACAAGGTACATCGATGGCAGCTCCACATGTTGCGGGTGTCGCAGCATTAATCAAACAAGTTAAGCCATCAGCAACACCTGATGAAATCGAAAGTATCTTAAAATCGACAACTCGTTCTTTCCCAGCAACATGTACTAGCTGTGGTACAGGTATTGTTGATGCGGCAGCCGCGGTTGCAGCAGCCTCAGGTGCAACACCGCCACCACCAACGGGTAACGTATTAGAAGATGGTCAAGCACTAACTGGTTTAAGTGGCTCTGCTAGCAGCCAAACTTTCTATACAATGGAAGTGCCAACAGGTGCGACTAACGTAACCTTCACAATGAGTGGCGGTTCAGGCGATGCTGACCTTTACGTTCGTGCAGGTAGCGCACCAACAACATCAACCTATGATTGTCGCCCGTATAAAGGCGGTAACAACGAAGTATGTTCTATCGATAACCCAACAGCAGGTACTTACCATGTAATGCTGAATGGTTACTCTGCATACTCAGGTGTTAGCCTAGTAGGTGATTTAACAACTTCTGGCGGTGGTTCAGGCTCAGGTTCACCACAAGCAGGTGGTGGCACAGTAACAGATATCTCTGCAAGTGCAGGCCAATGGAAGCATTACACTATTGATGTTCCTGCCGGTATGGCAAGCTTTACAGTAACGACATCAGGCGGTACTGGCGATTCAGACTTATTCGTTAAGTTTGGTAGCCAACCAACATCATCAAGCTATGATTGTCGCCCTTACAAAAACGGTAACGCAGAAACTTGTACGTTCAGTAATCCACAAGCAGGTACTTGGCACTTAAGCTTAAATGCTTACCGTACTTTCTCGGGTGTTACACTGGATGCGCAATATCAACCTTAATAGTTGATCTCCTAAGTCACCCCCAGGGACTTTCAGCCGGACTTACGTCCGGCTTTTTTGTATTTATGAATTGCTATTAAAGCTTTTCTAGCACAGCTTCAGCGCGGCTTACTACAAACTCTTTGTCTTGTTCAACAAACAGCCCTGTTACAGTTTGGTTTTCAACGATTATTGCATAACGTTTAGAACGTATACCACCAAAACCAGCTGTGTCTTTATCTAAACCAAGTGCTTTGGTAAAACTTGCATCACCATCTGCTAACATACGAATATGCTCAGCGTTATGAGCTTCACCCCATGCTTTCATTACAAATGCATCGTTCACCGATACACAGTAGATTGCATCAACGCCTTTAGCAGTAATTTTATCGGCCAGGGTAATAAACTCAGGTAAGTGAGCATTAGAACATGTTGGTGTAAATGCACCCGGCACGGCAAACAACACTACTTTTTTATCTGCAAATAATGCCTCTGTTGTTAAGGTTTGCATGCCTTCGCTAGTTAATTCACTAAGGGTTGCTGTAGGTATAGTGTGGCCTTGTTCGATCATCGTAATTTCTTGAAAGAAAATAAGAGTACAGAGTATATACCTAAAAAATTGAATACAGCATGATTTTAAGGACAAACAACGTAAACCATTGCTCGCCCTTTGGAGGGTTATAAACCTAAGCTGGCTTTAATGGTATGCATTTGCTCTTGTAGGCGATGCTGAATATCACTAACCAGAGAGTTTGATTCGCTTACCTGCCCTTTCATGCTTTGCATTGATTGACTGAAGTTTTCTAGTAAGGCGTTTTGCTGTTTAGCCAGCTCCATAGCATCAAATGCGACCTTATTTGCATCTTGCGCGTTGCCAGCTACGCCTTCGGAGTTACGTTTAAGTTCTTGGGCATTTTGTGTTTGTAGCTCGGCATCATTAGCCAGTGCGCTAATTTGCTCCGATACCATGGTGGAGTTTTCACTTAAGCGGTTTAACTGATTGTTAATATCATCAAGTGAACCCTGCGTTTGTCTGGCAAGTTTTCGTACTTCGTCAGCGACCACCGCAAAGCCTCGGCCATGCTCACCTGCACGCGCCGATTCAATCGCTGCATTCAGTGCTAATAAGTTTGTTTGCTCAGCAATATTTTTGATCACCTCAATAACTTGGCCCACATCATCAACGCCTTTTAATAGCTCTTTTAAGCTATCTAGGCCTTGCTCAACGCGTTCTTCAGTACGAGAGCTTGCGGTTAACATGCTATCTGCAAAGCCTAGGCTCTGCTCCATCGCACCAAAGGTTTGTTTGGCGTTATCAGCAACTTGACCATTGATGTTATTGACCTGTTCACCAATGTCTTGAATATCAGTAAGTAAACTTTGGTTTTGTTCAACCTGAGAGTGGCTAGCATCAGTTTGCTGGGCAATCGTATGTAAGTGCTCGCTCATCTCTAGCATAAAGTCATTAATAACCTTAAGCATTTGTGCTCGTTCTTCTGCCTCACCACGCTGGCGCTCAATCAATTGATTAAAGTAATGGGCAATTTCACCGACTTCAGTTTTCGGATTTTTACTCTCAATGTTTTTAAGCTCATTACTCTCAATTAAGAAAGCAAAGCCATCACGCAATTGACGCAGCGGGTTAAGCACTTGGTTACGCTGTACGAAATACACACCCGCTGCTAAAACCACCAGCATGCCAATGGCTACACAAAACACGATAAACACTTGCTGCTTAAGGTCGCTCTGTTCATCTTTTAGCTTTTGCTCTGCACCGAGCACCGTTGTAGACAAGGCGCCTATTTGCTCGCGCAATGCTTGCATGCCGGTTTGACGCTGCTCTGCTTGCTCAAGAGTGGATGCTAAATCACGTGGGAAGCGTTTGGGCCAGCTACTTAACTCAGCTTTTATGTCACCGGCCAAATCTTCTGCTTCTTCGCCAAAAAATAAAGCGTCTTCATCCACTTCGCTCATTACACCTAAATTTTCGAGTTTATCGATTTTAGCCCCAAGCGCATTTAGGTTTTCAACACTTTGATTGAGGCTGTTTTTAGTGTCTTGATCAAAGTTGATCACTAACTTATAAGTGTACAAAGCAAGTGAAGTGACTTCGCTGTAGTAGTCAGCAGCTAGTTGGTAATACTCAAGTGCAAGCGCTGTTTGCGGCTCGGCTTTACTTGCATAGCCAATTAATGATGAAGCTGAACCTGCCATTTGTCTTAACGAGTTATCAAGCAGCGCCATTTCGTTACCCGATAGCTTACCTAAAGCGCGGTACTTACCATTGATGTCTTTATCGAGCGCTGTTAGCTGGCTATTAAGCTGACTTGCAAGATCACTAGGCAACTTAGTTAAATGCAGCTTTTTAACATCACTTATCAGCGTAGAAGCTTTATTTAAGTGTTGGCTGTCACCTTGTTCTAAATAATCATCAAGGTAGCTTTTTAAATCAATAATGATGGTGTTTTTTAGCTTGTTATAAGCGTTATCTTGTTGCTCTAAACCAAATAAGGTTTGACTTGCCCAAAACAGAGTGGCTGCTAATAAAATACTAGCGAGAGTAAGTAAAACGGCCAATAGCCGAGTAAATGATGACACGCGCATAAACGATATTCCCAAGTAACGTTGCGCGCGTAGAATATTAACCTTTTATGACAATATGATGAAATGCCACCATAAACAACTACACGAAAAAACCAGATACATCCAAAAACATTAGATTTAAACCATTGCCGCTTTTACATATACATCAAAGCGGTTCTTTTTGGTTTTGATTTGCATACTCGGGGTTTTGTCATTTAAAAATGGCGCGTAATCAGGGCGCTTCACAACCACTCGCTTACTAGCAAGCGGATAAGCAAACTCTAATAGATCATCGGCATCGCTATCTGAGCCCACAAGCTCTTGGAATACTCGCATTTCTTTTTTAACGAGGGCTGATTTTTCACGATGAGGAAACATAGGATCTAAGTACACAACATCAGGAGTATCACTACACTGCGCCAGTAACGTATGACTAGAGCCAAACACTAAGCTCATGTTTTCTTTCATCCAAGGGCCAATTTCTGCATCGTTATAGGCGCGTTCTAGGCCATCAAATAATAGCGCAGCAACTACTGGATGGCGCTCATGTAAAATCACTTTACAGCCTAGTGATGCCAGTACAAAGCCATCACGACCAAGGCCTGCGGTGGCATCAAGAACCACTGGTGTGGCACCTTTATTTAACCCTACAGCCTTTGCTATAGCTTGCCCTTTACCTCCACCAAACTTACGGCGGTGAGCAGCAGCACCCGTTACAAAATCAACATGGATTGCACCTAGCTTAGGTTCGTCCTTTTTTTTCAAGCTAAGACCTTGGTCGTCATAATGAAGCGAAAAGCCCGCATTCTGCTCAGCCCACTTAGCTAAACCAAAACGCAACTCTATTGCATCTAAATAAGGGCGCATTTCTTTAAAAGGACAATGAATTACCACACAAAACTCCGAGCTATATTAATCGGCGTCAGTATAGCATGGCTTAAAATAGCTCGATATCCGTTTGTGAAGTGACATCTTCAGTGTGACTAGGCTCTGCCATTTTTTGCAAACTGGCGAGAAGATCACTACGCGCTTCAATAATGTGTTTTAACTGATATTTTATAAACGCTAAATCATCATTGAGCGAAGAAAATAATAACTTAGTCTGCTCTAATTGCTGTAGATGAAAAGTTACTTCATCACTACTCGACAAATTGCTTTGTGCGACTGACTTATTTAACTCATCCAATTGCGCAGCTAGTTTTTCAACCGCTCGTTCGCGTGAGTCACTGTTTTGATACATTTGTTGAGATAGTTCATTAAAGGCATTCCCAATTTGCTGTGCCTGAGTCAGTGCCCGCTCATTAATTTCCATATCTTGAACTTTTGCGTTTGTGACTTCGAGGATGTGCGGGAATAAATCTTTATAACGACCATAAAGTTGGGCATCATCAAGTGGCATGTTTTTAACTAACATTGACACTTTAGGGTAATTAATAATGGTGCGGTGGCTAAAATCAACAAAGCGATTCGCATCACGATGTTTTTCTAGTAACTCCTGCTCTAAAGGACATACTCCACCTTCGGCACAGCAAAACACGCCAACATCGTGATACCAAAACGCCAGCACGACATCAAGCTCCATCGGGTTAAAAAACTCAAACATATGCTCAGATAACGCTTTGATATCATGCGCATGATAAGTCTGCCCAACGTAGCGCATGATGCGTCCCATATCACCTGAATCTGTCATCGCTATTTCGGCGGTTATTTGCGCTCGTTCAACGTCACTGGTTAATTTTTTTGAATGCTGGCGGTACTGATATAACACACGAATTCGTGCCATCAGCTCTTCAGCATTGAATGGTTTTACAATGTAATCAGCTGCACCTGCGTTATAGCCTTTTACACGGTCTGGTAAGTCCGCTTTACCCGATAAAAACATCACAGGAATATCTTTAGTTTGCGGGTTAGCTTTTAATTCGTTACACACCTCGTACCCTGATTTAGCAGGCATTTCAACATCAAGTAAAATAATGTCTGGGCTGTACTTTATCGCCTGTCTTAATCCTTCTTCACCATTTTTAGCATGGATCAACGTGCAAAAGCCCGATAGTGATTCTTCAATCACATGATGGACATACTTATCATCATCAATGGCTAATACAAGTTTTGACATACTTAATTCCTGCAACTGTTTTTAAAAAGAATAGTACGCAAGATTGAATTTGCTAAGAATTATTAATAAAAAAGCGCCTTACGGCGCTTTAGTTTAAGTAATGTGTATTATGCTGCAATACCACTATGTCTTAATAGTGCATCAACTTGTGGTTCGCGTCCGCGGAACTTTTTAAATAGCTCCATAGGCTCTTCGCTCCCCCCTTTTTCTAAAATGTTCTTTAAGAAAGCTTCGCCCGTTGCTGGGTTAAAAATGCCTTCTTCTTCAAATTTAGAAAACGCATCGGCCGAGAGTACTTCAGCCCATTTATAAGAGTAATAACCTGCGCTATAACCGCCTGCAAAAATATGGCTAAAGCCATGCTGGAAACGATTAAACGCTGGCGCTTTAACAACAGCCGTTTTACTGCGTACCTCATCAAGTGTTGCTTGAATATGACATGGCTCACCCGCTTTGTAAGTATGGTGAATAGTAAAATCAAACAACGAGAACTCAAGCTGACGCAGCATTTGCATACCTGATTGGAAGTTCTTCGCCGCAAGGAGTTTATCTAGTAACTCTTTTGGTAATGGCTCATCTGTTTCGTAATGACCCGAAATAAAGCTCAGCGCTTCTTCTTCGTAACACCAGTTTTCAAGAAACTGACTTGGTAACTCAACCGCGTCCCATGCAACACCGTTAATACCAGCAACTGGCGCTGCATCAACTTGTGTCAACATATGGTGAATACCATGACCAAACTCATGGAATAACGTAGTCACTTCGTTATGCGTAAACAAAGCAGGCTTATCACCCACTGCTTTATTAAAGTTACACACTAAGTACGCAACTGGGGTTTGTAATTCACCGTTTGCACGTACTTTTCGACCCATGCAGTCATCCATCCAAGCACCGCCACGCTTGCGATCGCGGGCATATAAATCTAGATAAAAGCGACCACGTAACGTGTTGCTGTTATCGTAAATTTCGAAGAAACGTACATCAGGGTGGTAAGTATCAAACTCTGTCACTTCTTTAACGCTAATACCAAATAAACGATTAACGGTAGTGAATAAGCCACTTAGAACTTTATTGGCAGGAAAATATGGGCGCAGCACTTCATCAGAAATCGCGTACTTCTCTTGCTTGAGCTTTTCGCCGTAGTAAGCGTAGTCCCACGCAGCCAGTTCCGTCACACCGTGCTTATCTTTTGCGTAAGCTGTTAGCTCAGCAAGCTCTTGCTCAGCTTGTGGCTTAGACTTAGCAGCTAAATCTTCTAAGAATGAGAAAACTTGCTCTGGCGTTTCTGCCATTTTAGTCGCCAATGACATATCAGCGTAGCTGTTAAAACCAAGTAACTCGGCAAGTTCATGACGCAGGGCAAGCTCTTCGCTCATAATAGCTGAGTTATCAAATTCACCAGCGTTAGGGCCTTGATCAGAGGCACGCGTCACAAACGCAGTGTAAAACTCTTCACGTAACTCGCGGTTATCAGCATAAGTCATGATTGGTAAGTAAGATGGAAAATCTAGCGTGAATACCCAGCCTTCTAGCTCTTTGCTTTTAGCTGTATCAGCACCTAGTGCTAACGCAGACTCTGGTAAACCAGCCAGTTCGCTTTCATCTGTAATATGCTTTTGCCAAGCAAGCGTGGCATCCATTACATTGTTACCGAACTTAGAGGCCAGCTCAGATAAACGCGCACTGATTTCGCCATAACGCTTTTGTTGCTCAGGCTTTAAGGCAATACCAGATAGCTCAAAATCGCGCAGTGCATTAGTAATAGTTTTTTGCTGGGCAATGGTTAATGTTTTAAATTCGTCACTGCTGTGAAGTGCGTTGTAAGCATCGTACAAACCTTGATGCTGACCAACAAACGTTGAATACTCAGATAACAACGGCAAACATTGCTCATAGGCTTCACGTAGCTCGTCGTTATTAACGACAGAATTC
>Ga0208334_100083_pt1 | contig 51710 bp, 35 predicted proteins | sample DeeseametaMP0900_FD_184201 | JGI IMG/M metagenome (GOLD analysis project Ga0208334, IMG submission 184201) | Marine microbial communities from the Deep Indian Ocean - MP0900 (SPAdes) | ecosystem: Environmental > Aquatic > Marine > Oceanic | place: East of Durban, South Africa, South Indian Ocean...
GCGCGTTTCAAACACAATTGCGTTTTCATCAGAGGACTTTAACGTCATCTTTTGCTGCCAAGGCGTGGCATCTGCATCAAAGTGCTCTTTTTCAATTTTACGAATAAGTGTGCCAGCAATAATTTGCTCACCAAAGCGTGCTTCTATGTCGCTTTGATCAACATTATTACCGTTTGTGTCTTGTAATTGACCATCAACAACGCGTACTAAGTTCATTAATGTGGCGAGGCCTAAAAATGTTTCACTACGAGCTTGTGCGTTTAATGCGTCTAACACGATACGGCGGTAACCTTGATGAAAAGAAGTACGGCCAGCGGCGTTAATACCACCCATGCCTACTATTACGGGTAATGCTGTCATAATTAACCTTTAAAACGTGTTATAGGAGAAGCCAACAGTTTAATTGGATTAATCACAGCGCTTTGTGCTTTAATAGCCAAATATTCAGCATTAAAGGCCAAAAAGTACTGGTCGGAGCATTCACATGCATAAAAAATCAGTAAACCCAGCGTTAAATATTGCCATAGCAGTGTACCCGCATTTACTTATTACCAGTTTAACACTGCCTATTGAAATGCTAAGAGCGGGTGAGGCTTATGCAAAAGGCCATTTAAGCCACACGGATTTTAGACCGCTTAGTATAAATTTAATTGCTAAAAATAATGAGCCAATACAAAACCGCACTGGGCTTGCCATAGTTCCCGACTGCACCACACATAACGCGCCCTACAACGACCTAATTATTGTGCCTGGGATTTGGCGAAACCCTCGCCCTGTCGTTCGTACTAATAAAGAAGTGGTTGAATGGCTACAAGAAAGCTTTGAAACCGGCAGTCATATAATTGGTGTAGGTACGGGTAATTGCCTAGTTGCAGAAGCGGGCTTACTGGATGGGCACCCTGCAACAACCCACTGGCATTATGCAAAACAATTTAGCAACGACTACCCGTTAGTGCGCTTAAAGCCCGACTTTTTTATCACCCAGTCTGAGCGCATGTATACGGTGGCAAGTTTAAATGCCCTTGCCGATGTAATCGTTCATATCATTAGCCAATACTATGGCAAAGCAGCAGCTCAACATGTAGAGCGTAACTTTTCGCATGAAGTACGTAAACCATACGAAGATCAGCGTTACCTTGAAGGCGCGGTTGACCGCCATCCAGATGAACTCATAGCGCAAATTCAGTTTTGGCTTAAAACTAATTTAGCCAGCGAGTTAAACTTACAAGAAGTAGCCGCCCAATTTAGTTTGAGTTACCGTACATTTACCCGCCGCTTTAAGCTTGCGACTAATCAAAGCCCTATAGAATATTGGCAACAATTACGGGTAGAAGGCGCTAAAGAGTTATTAGCTTCATCTAATTTAACGATTCAAGAGGTGGCACTTGAGGTCGGCTATAACGACCAAGGTCATTTAACCCGCGTATTTAAAAAAGTGCTTAGCCAAACGCCAAGCGAGTACAGAAAAGTAGTACGAAGAAAACTATTTGGCTAATACAAAGCTGCAATTAAGTGGCTTTTTTCCTTATATAAATTACACTATTAGCTAAAATCCTAGCTAGGTTATTGTATGAGCGATGAAATAAAACAGCACCTTTTTGAACAACAAAATAATGGCTCAGTGGACGAAAAGTTATTAAGGTTACTTTCGCTTGTGCGCAAACATCTTAAAATGGATGTGGCGTTTATATCAGAATTTACACAAACAGATCGGGTTTTTAAGGTGGTCGATAATCATACCGATAACCACTGCGTATCAGTAGGTAATTCAGATCCTATTTGTGAGACTTACTGTAAAAAAATTTCAGACAACGACCTTGAACCAATAATACCTAACACACATAAACACCCTATTACTAAGGTTATGCCGGTCACCAAAAAGTTAAATATAGGCGCTTACATAGGTGTACCGATTGTTTTAGCATCAGGTAAAACCTATGGTACCTTTTGCTGTTATAAAACCACATTTGATGACGATTTAAATGATAGAGATCTAGCTTTTTTAAAACTAATTTCAGAGCTTGCTACCGAGCTCATTGAACAAAGATCACAATCAGACACCATAAGTAATGAAACAAAAATACTGATTGAAAATATTATAAAAACAAATGCCATCACTATTTATTTTCAGCCCATTTTTAACCTAGCGACGAATCGGCTATCGGGTTATGAATCGCTTTCACGCTTTTTTACTCAACCTTACAAAACCCCCGATGTATGGTTTAAAGATGCCGACAACTTAGGACTAGGTGAAGCCCTAGAAATTCTTGCTATACAAAACACCCTACATTGTATGGATGAACTTGCCCCACATGCCTACGTGACTATAAATACATCCCCTGCACATATATTATCGGGCTCAATTAATAATGTATTACAAGATGTTGATTGCACCCGCATTATATTAGAAGTCACAGAGCACTCGCCTATTTTAGATTACCAAGCTATGCGCGCTGCACTTGAGCCATTGAGAAATAAAGGCGTAAAATTAGCTATTGACGATGTAGGTGCTGGATTTTCGTCTTTTCAGCACATACTGGAGCTAGAAGCCGATATTATAAAACTTGATATAAGCCTGACTGAAAATATAAATAACGATCAAAGAAAGTTTTTACTCGCAAAAGCATTATGTGGTTTTGCAAAAGCAATTAATTGTACGATTGTAGCTGAAGGTATCGAAAATAAAGAAGAGCTTCTCACATTGAGGCAGCTAAAAGTAGATAACGTCCAAGGCTACTTTATTGGTCGCCCTGCGCCTATTAACGAGGCAATAGAGTACCAAGCAGTCACGCTTTAGCTAATACACTCATATAATAACGCCACTAAATTAGTGGCGTTAAATCAGTGGCTTTCTGTGTCGTTAAAGTCTTTTCGGTAGTAACGTTTTTGATAATTTTTTACTTTAGTGTGCACGCCTTTGCTTAGGCTTTTAAATTTTGCCTCCAGTACATCTACACCGTATAAAATACCAACCACCAGCACCGAAAGTTTAATAGCTGCACCTAAATTGTCGGTGGCTATCATTACGCCAATTGAGGCAAGCACCCAAATGGTTGCAGCAGAGGTTACCCCTACTACAGCGCCGTCTTTTGCAAGCATAACGCCAGCGCCTAAAAAGCCAATGCCTGTAATTATTTGCCCCACTACACGAGAGTGATCAATCACATCGCCTTGTAAGTTAAACGCGGTCGATAAAAACAAATACGTGCCCAGAGTTATTAAAGCTGAGGTACGAATACCCACAGGTTTACCGCGCAATTGCCGTTCTAAGCCAATTATGGCACCGCAAAAAGCGGCGGTACCAATGGCCGCCCACGAATAAGGGGCTACATCAATTAAATCTAAAAAAGTCACTCTTTACTTAAAACCTATTAATTATTAGCAATGGCTACTGCGGTTCTTAAACGTTGGCTACCAAATGCTGACATTTTACTAAAATCACTTCGCGCTATAGGCACGTACTGGCAATCTATTGCGAGTTGTTTATCGCTTCCTGGCTCGCAAAACGGGTCGTGAACATACACGCAGTGCTCATCAAGGTGGGTAACGCACACCCAATGGGGCGATTTTTTACCATCAAACCGGTATGTGCTAATTAGTAGCAGCACACTAAAGCCTTGACTTAACCACTGCTCAATATGTTCAAGCTCAACATCTTTATAGCTAAGTGGTATATTTGCCTGCGCTATACCCTCTACAAATTGTTGGTGTACTGTTGAAAGCACCACTTTTTTGTTTTCACTGCGTACACCATCTAAAAACAAAGGCTCTGTGGTATTTACCATTACCTCGCTTTTAAAGCCGCGTTTATTAGCCGCCAACGCTAAACCAAACGGATGGCAACCACCGTGGCCCGATGTCATAAAAATGGTGGTGCCTTCGCGCCAAAGTGCCAGCTCATGTGATTGGCTAAGCTCGGTTGTTGGCTTAAGTGCCCCCATTGCCATTAATAACGCCGCAGGCCCACAGGTAAACTCGGTAGTTTGCTGATACCACGGCGTTAACCGCGCTACTTTTAGCTCACTCGTTTGGCGAATATTTTTTTGCATTCGCAGTGCATCACTATGATCGTCATAATAATCGCTATATTGGCCAAACACTCTGTAACCCAAACTTTTATAAAGCCCTATCGCACTTTCGTTATTTACCGCCACTTCTAAACGTAAGTAAAGCCGGCCACGCTCACTGGTTTGTTTTTCAAGCTCAGCTAATAGCATATTGGCAATGCCTGTACCTTGCATTATGGGTTTTACAGCAAGCGAATATAAACGCGCCAAACGCGTGCCTTTATGGCACCACACCAGCCCATAGCCGCATACTTGCTCGCTGTTATCTGCAACGAGCAAAATACCGTGCTTAGCACTTAGCCAACGCTTTAAACTACGCGGGCTCAATTTATCGTTATTAAAGCACGCGTTTTCAAGGTCTATTAGTGCGGTTAAATCACTGCTAAGTGCTTTTCGAATAACAAGGTTACTCATGTATTAGCCACGGCCTCGCGCTTCTAAACGTTGTTTAAATTCATCCATAATGATCATGTATAGCTCGTCGCCTAAATAGCCGTCTTCTACTTTGTGATCAATACTTGGATTGTCATTTACTTCAAGCACGTATGCTTTGCCTTGATGTTCTTTAACATCTACGCCATATAAGCCTTTGCCCACAGTTTTACATGCTTTTAAAGCGGCATCTAAAACAACTTTTGGTAACTCAAAGGTAGGTAGCGTTTCAAAACCACCAGAGAAAAACCGTTTAGCATCATGATTATAAATTTGCCAATGATTACGCGCCATTAAGTAACGACACGCATATATAGCGCGGCCATTTAATACACCTACTCGCCAATCGTATTCTGTGTACATGTATTCTTGTGCAAGTACCAATGCGCTATATTCAAACAGCTCGGTTAGTTTAGCTTCAAGCTCACTGCGGTTTGCAACTTTAAATACCCCTTTAGAAAACGACCCTTCAGGCATTTTTAAAACCAGCGGATAGGTAAAAGCCTCTTCCAATTGCTCAAGCGTTTGCGCTGATTGATCAGCCACTACCACCGTTTTTAAGCTCGGCACTTTTTGATAATTAAACGCATCGTGTAAATACACTTTATTACAACAACGTAAAATAGATTCAGCATCGTCAATTACTACTAAACCTAGGCTTTGTGCTTTGCTTGCAAGGCGATACGTTGGGTGGTCAATTGCTGTAGTTTGGCGAATAAATAACGCATCAAACTGGGCAATGTTGTCTATTTCTTCAAAGCTTAAGGCTTGAGCATTAATACCATGCTTAGCCGCTGCTTTTATAAAGCGGGCTATGGCGTCTTTATCACTCGGTGGTACTTTTTCGTTATGATCAACAAGTATTGCCATATCCCATCTAAAACGGCGCTGCACAGTACCAATGCGCCATTGGGTTTGAGTAAACGTATTTAGTTTTGCTACAAAATTGCTGAATTGCTCATCGTTTAAAGTGCTAAGCGAACCTTGCTGTAACAAGCCTTGCTCATCTACATATAAAATGGGCGCTGGGTATTGCTTAAATACCGATTTAGCCGCTTTGCTTTGTAGCTCGTTTAAGGCATTACCAAAGTAAATTTCGCCATCAATAGAGCCAATATTTAACATAGGAGCTTGACCGCTTCGAAGCGCGTTTATTGTTTTAACGCTGGGTAATACTTGGTGTTTACGGGCCTCTGCAAGTAATGAGCAATAGTAACCTTTACTCAAGTATTGGCTTGAGTCGCATAAATTAATAATGCGGGTTTTAGGTTCATTATGTTTTGGGTAATCACGTAAGTAACTATTAAACGTAATTACATTGTCGAACGATTGAGCAAGGGTTTGCTCGTTGTTATCAACCACTATTAAGGTTTTAAACACGACTTTTCCTAGTTAAGTCAGAAATATAAAAAGCATGCCTAATAAAATACTCAGCACTATAAATAGAAACACCCAGCGTACTAAGTGGGCATTGCGCGTATCACTTAATACGATGGGTGCTTTAACAAATACCTACTGTAAGTGTTAGCGCTTAAATTGCTTAAGCGACATCTGCTTTATATGCCCTTTTTAAAAACCACACAAACGAGATATTTTTAGCGTGAAGATAAAAAATATTGATTAACTATATTTTCCTATTAATGCAGATTAAAATACGTAAAATTAATATTTTATGAGCGTTAAAAATGTCACACCCTGCCTGCCCACAGTGCGAATCTGAATATGTTTACGAAGACCAACAACTGCTTATTTGCCCTGAATGCGCCTACGAATGGAACCCAAATAGTATAAGCGATGAAGACGCAATTTCAGTTAAAGATGCCAATGGCACCCAACTTAATGATGACGATAGAGTAACCATAGCCAAAGATTTAAAAATAAAAGGCAGCTCACAAGTTATTAAAATTGGCACCAAAGCGATTGTTAGGCGTGTGCTTGATAAAAAAGATCACGAGCTAGATTGCAAAGTAGAGGGCATTGGCGAAATTATGGTAACAGCAAAGTTTGTGAAAAAAGCTAATTCGTAGGTCGGATAAAGGGCGAAGCCATGCCATCCGAAGCGTAATAAAGGCCGAAATTATTTCATTTAACAAAAACTTTTGTACAAAACTAAAGTGTATTATGAAGCTATAGCTTTGTCGGATGGCGCTTCGCTTATCCGACCTACGAAATATTTATATTTTTTATCCGCACCAATTATTTGCATAAATACCTTGTTTCACGGCTCTATGAAAACTTGGATAAGGCCAATCAGCTACTTGACTAACTAGGCCATGTTTTAACGGATTAAAATGAACATAGTTAACATGATGCCAATAATCATTATCATCCCTAATAGTATGTTCCCAAAAACGGCGCTGCCAAATTCCACGTTCATTTTTACGTTTCCGTGTTTGAGTTAAAAACTCTGTCTTTGGGAGTGATTTTGAAAATCGCTTTTTAATTTCTCGCCAGCGACTCGAATAATCCACATCATCATCTGGTAAAGTTAAAACTGCATGAAGGTGATCGGGCAGCACAACCCATGCATCTATATAAAATGGCCTTTGAGATTTAACAAAACGGATAGACTCTCTTAATAAATCGATATGCTCAACCAACAACGATTTATTCCTATCGAGCAAATTAACTGTAAAAAAGTACGTCCCACCTTTTACATAATTACGACGATATTGCATTGCATATCCATTGTATTATTTGTTACGCATTAGACAAATAAAGCGCAAATTTAGGATATATACAACATTGACGTAGGTCGGATAAATGGCGAAGCCATGCCATCCGACAATTAATTTATAAGTATAAGCGTTTATTGTATTGATATGGCTTTGTCGGATGGCGCTTAGCTTATCCGACCTACATATAAAACCAATGTTTTATAAAATTTCTACCACTTCATATTCGTGGTTTTTGCCTGCAATGGTTAGGATTACTTCATCATCACGTTGTTTGCCTAAAAGCTGTTTACCTAGTGGTGCTTCGGGTGTAACAACTTGAATAGTTAGCCCTTTAACTTCAACCGTTAAGCCGCCTGCGGCTGGGCCTAAATAAAACCATTTTTGTAGCTCGTTTTCATCTTCTAAACAAACGAGTGAGCTTATAATCACTTTTTTGTGAGTGGGCTCTTTAAAAATGGCTTCAAACTGTTTAATGCTTTTGTAGCAATCGTTTACACGCTCGGCTTGGCCTTGTGCTAAATAAGCGGCCTCGAGTCCAAGGGTGTCGTATTGCGTTTCTGCAACGCTTTCTTCGTGAGTGGCGGCGTCGTGCGCGGCTTTTGCTGCTTGTTTTGCACTGTTTAATTGTGCCTCGAGTGCAAATTTAAGGTGTTCTATTACGTGGGATTTATTCATGAAAGGCGCTAATAACCAATACGGTAAACTATGTGATTAATTTTACCGTTATAAGGCGCTTAAAACCATTATTTTAAGCGCCTGTGTTTTAATGCAGATTTTAACAGTATTTATTGCTAGGGCATATCGAGCAACGCTTGCGTTTCTGCATCTTGTTTTTCTTCGTAATTTTTAGCACTTAACCCTAAAAGCTCAGGTAAAGTAGCCGCAATACAAATAGATGAGAACGTACCTACTACAATGCCGGTAAATAGCGCGATGGCAAAGCCTTGTAATGGCGCGCCCGCGAGGAGCCAAACACTTGCAACTGTAGCAAGCGTGGTGCCCGATGTAATAAGCGTACGTGTTAAGGTGCTTTTTATGGCGTTGTTAATAATACTTGCGGGGCTAAGCGCATTATTAGATTTAACACGTAAAAGCTCGCGTACTCTATCGCCTACTATTATAGAGTCGTTAAGTGAGTAGCCTATAATGGCAAGCAAACTGGCAAGTACCGTCAAATTAAACTCAATACTTAATAGCGAAAATAGCCCCAGTACCAGTAATAAATCATGCACTAGCGCAACCACAGAGCCAACAGCTAAACGCCATTCAAACCGCACCGCTAAATAAAGCATTACTGCAACCATGGCTGAAAATAGCGCTAAACAACCTTGCTCAAACAGTTCATCACCCACTTGCGAGCCAATATACGCTGATGATAAAACCTCGGCGTTAATATCTGCATTTTGTGTAATGGCGCTTTGCCAATCATTGCTGTTTGCTGTTGAACCGCTGGGCGCTTCGCGTAGTTGAAAGTGATTATTCCCTTGTGCGGTTAGTTCAAACTCGCCATTGTGATTTTTAGTAATAAATTGCTCAAGCTGTTTTAGCTCAACACCTTGGCTGGTGGTAAATTCTGTTAGGTAACCACCGGTAAAGTCGAGTCCAAAATTAAGCCCTTTTTGACTAATCGTAAATACCGATAGCAGTACAAGTATGGTGCTCAAAAGCATGCCCGAAAAACGCAGACGTGTACCCGCCTCGCCCTTTAAAAAAGTGTTAAGCATGTGCATTTACTCCTGCTTTTTTAGCCATTTTTAAATATACCGTTTGGCTTAGTACTTTTGATACGTACACGCCAGTAAATACCGAGGTTATTAAGCCAAGTGCCAATGTTATGGCAAAACCTTTAACCGGGCCGTAACCTATTCCATATAATATAAGCGCGGTGATCATGGTGGTTATATTGGCATCAAATATGGTGTTAGCGGCTTGCTTGTAACCTTCTTGAATAGCTTGATAAGCAGAGCGCCCTTTTCTACGCTCTTCTTTTATTCGCTCAAATATAATAACGTTGGTATCTACCGCCATACCAATGGTGAGTACCAGCCCGGCAATACCCGGAAGTGTTAACACAACCCCTGGTAATAACGACATTAGCCCCACGAGCGACGTTAAGTTTAATAACAGCGCTACGTTTGCAATAAGCCCTAAGCGGCGATACCACATTGCCATAAAGGCAAGTGTAATACCCATTCCCAGCATCAATGCGGCCAAGCCGTTAGTTATATTTTCTTGACCTAGGCTTGGGCCAATTGTTTGCTCGTGCACAATAGTAACCGGTGCAGTTAGCGAGCCTGCTCGTAATAATAGCGCTAGGTCGGCTGCTGCTTGTTGGCTTTTCATATTGGTAATACTAAAACGTGAACTTAAATGCTGCGCAATATTAGCCACATTTATAACTTCGCTTTTTTTAACCGTTTCACCTTTAGCGTTTTGAGAGTACTCAGAGTAAACCGTGGCCATAGGTTTACCAATATTCGCTTTTGAAAACGCTGACATGGCATCGCCGCCTTGTCCATCAAGGCTAAGTTGCACAAGGGGTTTACCCCAATCGTCGCGCCCTATGGTGGCGTTATTAATATGCTCACCGGTAAAAATTGGCACAGGATCAAGTTTGATGGTCCCGCCCGATTGCATATCAAATGTTTGCCCACCGATTTCTTTTAACTGATAAAACCCAAGTGATGCAGTTGCACCTATGATGCGCTTTGCCTCTGTTGGGTCTTGCACGCCAGGTAGCTCTATGCGTATACGGTTTTTACCTTGGCGCTGAGTGACGGCTTCGGTAATGCCTAATTCTTCTATGCGTGAACGAAGCGTTGTGAGCGTTTGGCTCATAACTTCTTTATCAAAGTTACTTCGCCCTTGCTCTGAATAGGTGAATTTTGCATTTTTAATATCACCATTACTGGTTGTTGAAACTGCTAAATTAGCAAATCGACTTTGTAGCTCATTGATTACTGGGGTAAGCTTTTTCGCTCCATTTGGGTGTGCATTTATTTCAAAGCCGTGCCCTGTTTGCAGCACTTTAAGGCCGTGCGCTTTTTGCTTAATAATAATTGATTTTGCTTGCTGGTACGCACTGACTAATTGCTCATCAATTGCTTTATCTAAATCTACGTCGAGTACAAATAACACACCGCCGTTTAAATCTAATCCCAATTTTATTGGCGATAAACCAAACTCTTGCAGCCAAAGTGGGCTCGTTGCATGTTCTACAATTTTAACTTGCGTGTTTGGATACTGCGCCTTTATAGCCGCTTGCGCTTGTGCGCTTTTAGTTGGCTCGTTTAACAAAATATTTATAGATGTTTGATTATTTAGCCCTTGCTCAACTTTTAAGCCTTGGTTATTTAAAAAAGTAACTAATGCATTAGTGCTTGGCACAGCTTGTGTTTCGCTATGAGGTGCATTGCTTACATGTAACCACGATTTATTAGGGTATAAGTTGGGTAATGCGCTAATGGCTAATAAAACCAGCACAATAAGCATGGCTATATAGCTTAATTTAAATTTAGCCATAAACGGCTTGTGATCTTTTTTTACACTTAACATGGTGTTTCCTTATTACCAGAACCGGTAACGTACTTTTTAAAAGCACAATTAATCTCAAGGCTTAAACGTAAAACGTTAAAACCTAATAAAAATTAAATAAGAAAATTAAGCGTGATACGTGCTTGCAGCGGTATAAAGTAAATTAGCGTCTTTCCAGCCACTGAGTCGCGACTTTTTGCTATGCGTTACAAGTGTATACCATGGCCGTTGGGCAATAAACGCGTTGGGGCTTAGGTATATTTCTCTAAAAAGGGTGTGAGCAAAAAATTCAAATACAACGTCGTATTCAGGCTCACTTTGAGCGACATGTAAAAATAACGAAGAATTACTGGCCGTTAACCTAGGTTGATGAGCGTCAAACCCTGTTTGATGAGTTTTTTTGTGCTCACTCCCCTTTACCGATTTTGATATAGGCAGCGTTTTAGCTAACTCAACGCTATCAGCAAACACACTCAATGAGGTGGTTACAGTGTTTAATTTATGTGTCGCGCACTGCGCACTACTTTGAACACTAAAAAGCGCACAAAACAGCAAAAAAGCAGTTATAAACACACGAACGTTAAACATGGTTGCGTCAAACTAAAATAAGGGATGCGTAGTATATATGGGCAAGTATTTAAAATACAATGCATATTAATTAAGTATTTATTTGACTGAGATCCGTAATGCGCTCTAAACACAGTACTATAAAACGCGCCGATGCAATGACCTTAAAACAAAGCATTAAAACGCTGTGGCCATACATTACTAAATTTAAAGGGCGCGTACTTTTAGCCCTTTTAGCCCTTATAGGAGCTAAGGGCGCAACTCTTTTAATGCCTTGGGCATTAAAAGAAATTATCGACTCGGTTGATAAATCAATCAATCCAGTTTTAGTTATCCCTGCATTACTATTGCTTATGTATGGTGGGCTTAGGTTTGCCAGCGTGTTTTTAGGCGAAGTAAGAGATGCGGTGTTCTCTCGTGTGACAGAGCACGCGATGCGTGATATTGGGTTAAAAGTATTTAAACATTTACACTCGCTAGAGCTTGCTTTTCATCTCGATAGGCAAACCGGTGGAATAAGCCGTGATATAGAGCGTGGTACTAGTGGGCTGAGCTTTTTAATGCGTTTTTTAATGTTTAATATTGTCCCCACCCTTTTTGAAATACTGACCGTTGCTATTATTTTTGGCTCGCTATTTTCTATTTCGTTCGCGTTAATAACTTTATTAGCGGTTGCTATTTATATTACCTTTACTGTAACAGTAACGCAGTGGCGAAACCGTTTTATACGCGAGGCAAACGCCGCCGATAACCTTAGTAATACGCGCGCCATAGACAGCCTGCTTAACTACGAAACTGTAAAATATTTTAATAACGAAGAATTTGAAGCCAAAACATACGACTCTTTTTTAGCAAATTGGGAAACCGCCCGTTTAAAAAATAGAATGTCATTGCTTGCGCTTAATTCAGGCCAAGCGTTGATAATCGCAAGCGCTATTACAGCGCTAATGTGGTTAGGTGCCAAAGAAGTGGTAACGGGCGCTTTAACAATTGGCGAACTTGTAATGATAAACGCCTACATGATCCAATTATTTTTACCGCTTAACTTTTTAGGATTTGTTTATCGAGAAATAAGACGCGCCCTAACCGATTTAGAAAACATGCTGGGCTTACTTAATAAAAAACCACAGGTAACGCAGCGACCCCATGCTCAACACCTTTGTGTTAGCAAAGGCAATATAGCCTTTAATAATGTCAGTTTTAGTTACGATGCCAGCCGCCCTATTCTTAGTAATATTAGCTTTAAAGTTAAAGCAGGCAGTAAGGTTGCCGTTGTAGGTGCAAGTGGTGCAGGTAAAAGCTCGTTGGCGCGGTTACTTTATCGCTTTTACGATATTAGCGCGGGCAGTATAACCATAGATAACCAAGCTATAGACTCCGTCACCCTAGATAGCCTGCGTAAAGCCATTGCTATAGTGCCACAAGACACCGTGCTATTTAACACCAGCATACGCGAAAACATTGCCTATGGCAGACCCACAGCAAGCGATAGTGAAATAGATAAAGCAATAGAAATGGCCCATTTAAAGGACTTTATTTCAACTTTAGCGCAAGGCGATAAAACGTTAGTGGGCGAGCGCGGTTTAAAAGTATCTGGCGGCGAAAAACAACGTATTGCAATTGCACGTGCAATTTTAAAGCAATCTCCTATTTTAATTTTTGATGAGGCAACCTCGGCGCTCGACTCGCACGCGGAGCAAGCCATTTTAAAGGCAATGCGCGATGTAACTCAAAACCACACCAGTATTGTGATTGCACACCGGCTATCAACTATAGTTGATGCGATAACATATTAGTATTTAAAAAAGGCGAACTAGTTGAACAAGGCACACATTCAGCGCTTTTATTACAAAACGGACAATACGCTCAAATGTGGCAATTACAGCAGCAGGAAGATTAATTAACGCCATTTACTGGCGATACTGCGGCTTTACCTTTAGAATACGGCCTTGCAATTTTATTCAATAATTTACATATATTAAGGCGAAACGCAGATGGGAAGAGCTTACCAAAACAAAAAAGATTCAATGGCTAAAACTGCGGGTGCTAAAACTAAAGTTTATTCTAAGTACGGTAAAGAAATATACATTTGCGCTAAAAATGGTGGCGTAGATCCAGATGGTAACCTTGCGCTGCGCCGTTTAATCGAGCGCGCTAAAAAAGACCAGGTACCCGCACACGTTATTGAGCGCGCAATAGACAAAGCCAAAGGCGGCGGCGGTGAAGATTACGCAGCCACACGTTATGAGGGTTACGGCCCTGGTAACTGTATGATTATTGTTGACTGTTTAACCGACAACAACAAACGTACGTTTGCTGATGTGCGTATTTGTTTTACCAAAGCAAACGCTAAAATAGGCGCACAAAATTCGGTATCACATTTATTTGATCACCTTGCTATTTTTGTTTTTGATGGCGATGACGATGAAGCTGTACTAGAAGCCCTTATGATGGCCGATGTTGATGTAACAGATGTAGAAGTAGAAAACGGTAAAGTGACGGTTTTTGCACCACATACAGAATACAACAACACCCGTACAGCGCTTGAAGAAATGGGTATTACAGATTTTGACGTAGATTTAATTTCGTTTGTACCACAAGTTGAAGCCCCTATTGAAGGTGAAGACGTAGAAGTAATGGAGCGCTTTTTAGCCATGCTTGAAGATTGTGACGACGTGCAAAACGTTTACCATAACGCGCAATTTTAAACTTTACTAAACGTATTTACTTTAAGCCAACAGCGATGTTGGCTTTTTTATTTTAAAAGGCTTGTGAAAATTTATGAATACCCTTGCAGAGCTTAAAGCTGGTAGGTTGAATGGTGTTACTCGCTTACAACTCGTAGAAGGCTTAACTGAGTTTCCTTTAGAAATTTTAACCCTTGCAGATACCTTAGAAGTACTCGATTTATCAAACAATAATCTCACTACACTGCCAGATGAGTTTGCGTGCTTAACAAAGCTTAAGCGGGTGTTTTTATCGTTTAACCAATTTGAACATATACCTAAAGTACTCGCTAAGTGCCCTGCTTTAATTATGGTTGCATTTAAAGGCAATCAAATAACAGAGTTTGCACTAAACAGCTTACCTAAAAATATTGAATGGTTAATACTGACCGATAACAAATTAAGCGCATTGCCAAGTGACTTTGGTAATTACACACAGCTTAAAAAGCTCGCCCTTGCAGGAAATAACCTAAAACAACTACCCGCGAGTATGGCCTCTTGTACTAATTTAGAGCTAGTTAGGCTCTCTGCTAATAACCTAACAAAACTTGATAATTGGCTATTAGAACTCCCCAAACTTGCTTGGCTTGCCTTTGCGGGTAATGCATTTAATAAAGCTCAGTGCTTAACTAACAGTCGTTTGCAAAACACGCCACTTGAAAATTTTCAGCTTAAAAAAGTAATTGGCCAAGGTGCATCGGGCGTTATTCATTTAGCTAAAACAGCACAGCACAATGTGGCGGTAAAATTATTTAAAGGGGCAATAACAAGCGATGGCTACCCACTTGATGAAGTAAACTGCTGTTTACAAGCAGGCTATCATAAAAACTTAATTAACGTATTAAGCTACATAGAGCAAAGCACACAGCTTGGTTTAGTAATGGAGCTAATAGATACACGCTTTACTAATTTAGGTTTGCCGCCAAGTTTAGAAACCTGTACCCGCGATACATTTAATGACGGTTGTAATTACCCTATTGAAGCTGTTTATAAAATAGCAAAACAGATGGCAAATACGCTAACTCACCTACATGATAATTACGTAAGCCATGGCGATATTTACGCCCATAACACCATGATCAACGAGCAATACGATGTTTTATTTGGTGATTTTGGTGCTGCAACAAATTTAGCCATGCTTAGCGAATATCAGCAACAGCAAATACTGTTAGTAGAAGTACGTGCTTTTGGTTGCTTAATTGAGGACTTATTAAGCACTGTTAGCACTGCAGATAAGCAAAACGAACTGTTTAATAAAATGTCCGATATAGCAGCGCGTGCTATAAATACGGATATTGCATCGCGCCCTAGTTTTAAAGAGCTAAGCGCTTTATTAAACGAGTGGGTATAAATTAATCAAAATAAAAAAGCCTGCATAATGCAGGCTTGGTTGGATAAAGCTAAACTTTTACAGGGTCAATTATAAGTACTGACCTAATGCTTTAACTTGGTCTAACATGCGGTTTGAGAAACCCCACTCGTTGTCGTACCAAGCCATTACTTTAACTAGTTTGCCATCAGCTTTAGTTTGCGTTGCATCAAAAATTGATGACGCAGGGTTGTGATTAAAATCAATAGAAACAAGCGGAAGCTCGTTGTACTCTAAAATTTCTTTCATTGAACCCGTTGCTGCGGCTTTCATTACTTCGTTGATTTCTTCAGCTGTTGTTTCGCGCTTAGTAATAAACGTAAAATCAACTAAAGAAACATTGATAGTAGGTACACGTACCGACATACCGTCTAATTTACCCGCAAGCTCAGGAAGTACTAAGCCAACAGCTGCAGCAGCACCTGTTTTAGTTGGGATCATAGACTGAGTTGCACTACGTGCACGGTATAGGTCTGGGTGATAAACGTCAGATAAGTTTTGATCGTTTGTATATGCATGAATTGTAGTCATGCTACCTTGCTCAATACCTACTGTGTCGTTAATTGCTTTTGCAATTGGCGCTAAACAGTTAGTCGTACATGATGCGTTAGAGATAATGTTGCTATCAGCGTTAATTACGTCGCTGTTAACACCATGTACTACCGTTGCATCTAAATCTTTACCAGGAGCAGATACAATAACTTTTTTAGCACCTGCTGTAATGTGCTTAGCTGCGTCTTCACGCTTAGTGAAAAAACCAGTACATTCTAGAACGATATCTACGTTTAACTCTTTCCACGGTAAGTTTGCTGGGTCACGCTCTTGAGTCAAAGTAATTACGTCATCACCAATCAGCATAGTGTTATCTGATAACGTTACTTTTTGAGAAAATTGACCGTGAACTGAGTCAAATTGTGTTAAATGCGCATTTACGTTAGCCGGTGCTAAATCGTTAATTGCTACAATTTTAATTTCACTGTTTTGTGCTGACTCGTAAAGTGCACGTAATACGTTGCGACCGATACGGCCATAGCCATTAATTGCTACATTAATCATTTTTAGACTCCTATTTAACTTCACTTGCTTGTCGAGCAAGCGCTTCAATGGCTTGCCAGTCTTTGTTTTCAATTAGTTGTTTATCTAGCATCCACGTACCACCAACACAAATAACGTTATTAAGCGCTAAGTAATTAGGGGCTGTTGCTAGGCTAATACCACCGGTTGGGCAAAAAGTAATGTGCGGCAATGGCCCGCCAATCGACTTAAGCATTGCCGTTCCGCCTGCAGCCTCTGCAGGGAAGAATTTTAAATACTTAAAGCCATGGCTTGCTAACTGCATTACTTCGCTTGCAGTTGCTGCACCCGGTAAAAAAGGGATGTCTGAATCTTTAGCTAATGCTAATAATTCATCACTTACACCTGGGCTTACCATAAAATCAGCGCCTGCTTCTACTGAAGCATCAAAGCTAGCTTTATCAACCACTGTACCTGTACCAACGTAAGCTTCTGGAACTTCTGCTTTCATTAGTTTTACAGCTTCCACTGCAACAGGCGTGCGTAGCGTAATTTCAAGGGCTTTTAAGCCACCGTTGTATAACGCTCTAGCGAGTGGTGCTGCATCTTCTAGTTTTTCGATTACAACCACTGGCACCACAGGTGCCGACGCTAAGATTTTTTCAATACTCATTACTTGTTCCTCATTACCCAGTGTGTGGCAATTATTATTCAAGTCCAAAAGCACTCGCACCTAAATCGGCGCTGCTTACAATATTTCTAAATCCAGTAAATAACTCTCGGCCGGTACCAAAGGTTAAGCTTGGTTGGCTAAGTTGTAGTTCACGCTTAGCAAGCTCTTCGTCGCTAACATGTACTTTTAATATTCCGTTTGGCGCATCCAGTGTTACTAAATCGCCCTCAAGAATTTTTGCAATAATGCCACCTTCAACAGCTTCTGGCGCTAAGTGAATAGCAGCAGGTACTTTACCTGATGCGCCCGACATACGGCCATCAGTCACAATAGCTACTTTAAAGCCTTCGTCTTGAAGTGTTGCCATTACAGGCGTTAATTTATGCAGCTCTGGCATACCTTTCGCTTTAGGGCCTTGCTCTTTAAGCACGGCAATAAAGTCTTGGTTTAACTCGCCACGGCTGTATGCCTCTTGCAGTTCGCCTTGTGAGCTAAATACTTTAGCTGGAGCTGTTACTACTTGGTGCTCAGTGGCTACAGCAGACACTTTAATGACTGCTTTACCTAGGTTACCCGTAAGTAGTTGTAGGCCGCCTTGCTTACTAAATGGATTGCTAATTGGACGCAGTACTTCTTCATCGAGTGAGTTTTCTGGGCAATCTACCCATTTCACTTTTGAAGGGCCTGTTGAGTTGCTCATAATTAAGCTGTCGTCTTTATCTAAACGCGGCTCCATCATGTAAGGCGCTAAGCCTTCACCAAGCATAGTTTTAACATCAGTATGCAAGTAACCTGCACCGGCTAATTCACGCATTAAGAAGCCCATACCACCTGCGGCTTGGAAATGGTTTACATCGGCTGAGCCGTTAGGGTAAATACGCGTAAGTAGTGGTACAACTTCTGATAAGTCAGACATGTCTTTCCACGTTACTTGAATACCCGCCGCTTTTGCGATAGCAACAATATGAATAGCGTGGTTAGTTGAGCCACCTGTAGATAGCAAACCAACTAAACCATTAATAATGGTTTTTTCGCTGATTACATCTGCTAAACACGGGCTTTCTTTATCATCTGTAAGCTGCTTAAGCATGGTTTCTACAGCATTACCTGTTAAACCATCGCGAAGCTCAGTGTAAGGGTTAATAAACGAGCTACCTGGAAGGTGTAAGCCCATTATTTCCATTAACATTTGGTTTGAGTTAGCAGTACCGTAAAACGTACAAGTACCTGCGCTGTGGTACGAGGCGCTTTCAGCTTCAAGCAAGTCTTCACGGCTTACTAAACCTTGTGCAAATTTTTGGCGAATACGTGCTTTTTCTTTGTTAGGAATACCAGATTGCATTGGCCCAGCAGGTAAAAAGAATACCGGTAAGTGACCAAAAGATAAGGCACCAATTAATAAACCTGGGACAATTTTGTCACATACGCCTAAACAAAAAACGCCGTCAAATACGTCATGCGATAGTGATACCGCAGTAGACATAGCAATTACGTCGCGAGAAAAAAGCGATAATTCCATGCCGTCACGCCCTTGCGTAACGCCATCACACATTGCTGGTACACCGCCTGCAACTTGGGCAGTTGCGTCGTACTTAGTAGCAAGGTCTTTAATTAAATCTGGGAAATCTTTGTATGGCACATGGGCCGAAAGCATATCGTTATATGAGTTGATAATAGCAAGATTTGGCTGCTCATCAGCCTTTAAGCGCGCTTTGTCGTCGCTGCTACACGCAGCCATAACGTGAGCGATGTTTCCGCAGCCTAGCCCGGCACGGACTCTTGTTTGTTTTTTTGCGTGCGAAATACGATCTAAATAATCTTGACGGGTTTGTTTACTGCGTTCAATAACGCGTTGGGTGACTTCTTCAATGCGAGGGTGCAACATAATTTAGCTCATCTCTATTAGTTAGAGGAAAAAGGCTCAGTAGCAATTACAGACTCCACGTAAATAACTGCACTGAGCATCTTTGATTTACCCGTTCAAAGGTACGCTACCAGGGAGCCTCTCACAACAACCCTGACACCGGTGTCACTGTATTAACGCATAGCATTGACACCGGTGTCAACCCTGAGTAACAAAAATAGTGTAAAATTTTAACGTGACCAATTAATGACCATGCTAATTTTAGTTTATTTGCTAAAATCCGCACAAAAAAAACCCGAATAAGCGTCACTCAAATTCGGGTTACTGTGAAAAACAAAAAAGGGGGTTATTTTATTGCAGCAGTAGACTCGCGGGTAATTAAGCGTGATTCTAGCGTTACCTGATACGGCTGCTCTTGTGGCTGCGAAATATGCGATATAAGCTGCGTAACAGCTTGTTTAGTCATTTCTTCTACAGGTTGTGCAATAGTCGTTAAGCCCGGCCATATATGGCGAGCAATTGGTGCATTATCAAACCCTGCAATAGAGATATCATCGGGTACGCGTAATTGGCGCTGTGTGGCAAGTTTTAATACCGCCGCCGCCATGTAATCGTTTGATGCAAATACCGCGGTAGGACGTGGCGATAAATCTAAAATGCTGCGCGCACTGTCTACACCTGAGTGATAACTAAAGTTACCCTCTTCTACTAACCGCTCGTCAAATTCTATACCGTGGCTTGCTAAAGCTCGTCTGTAACCTTTAAAGCGCTGCTGAGTTGCACTGTGATCAGGGTGCCCTTTAATAAAAGCAATCGACTTATGACCAAGCGAAATTAAGTGCTCGGTTATTTCATAGGCGCCCTGCTCGTCGTTGCTGCGCACTGAAATTGAATCATCTTCTAGCAGTGCCGATGCAACCCGTGCATAGGGTATTTTTTTAGCTTTTAAAAAATTAGCGAGTTTTTCAAAATCACCAAATGGCGGGGTAAGTACTACGCCATCTAAACGCGAGGTTTGTAATAACTGCTCTATATCGTTAATTAAATCATCGCCACGTAATTCACACGGGTGTATTAGTAAGTTGTAGTTATTTTCTTTACAGGCAGCAAGCGCACCCGTTTGTACGCGTGTTATATAACTTTTACTGGGGTTGTCATATAAGCAGCCAATAATAAAGCTGCGATTTTGCGCAAGTCCGCGTGCTATTGGGTTAGGCGTGTAATCAAGCTCTTTAAATACTTTAAGTACTTTTTCGCGCGTAGCTGCACTCACGTTAGGCTCATTATTTAAAACCCGCGACACGGTTTTTTTAGAAACGCCTGCATGGCTTGCTACGCTATTTATGGTTACTTTTTTCATTTGTTCATTATCCAAATACAACCATTAAGCAAATTTACTTGCTGTTATATAAACACGCACCCGCCCCAATTAGCGGTATGTTATCTTGTGTTACTAAAGTAACTGGAATTTGCCCTGCATATTGCGACATAACACCTTTTTGTGAAAAACGCTCTACAAAGCGGCTTTCAAGTAATCGTGTTTGCATGCGCGGTAAAATACCGCCGCCTATAAATAGGCCACCTAATGCGCCGTATACTACCGCTAAATCGCCTGCCACACTGCCTATCCAGTCACAAAACTGATTAAGCGTTGCATCGCACACTTCACACTCGCCACTGTTTGCAAGGCTACTAATTTGTGCTGCGTCTAAATTTTTAGCTGTAACCCCTTTCACGGCTGCCATTGCTTTGTATAAATGGGCAATACCTGGGCCTGAAAAAACAGTTTCTATAGATACATGAGGGTGCTCTTTACGAAGCTCGTTAATTAATAAAGCGTCTAACTCGTTTACAGAAGCAAGCGACATATGCCCGCCCTCAGAGCTTAATACTGCCGTTGACTGCGCTGTACGCACTAAACACGCAGCACCAAAGCCAGTACCTGGTCCCATAACACCAATATTTGCATTTGCATCGGCTTGACCAGGCTTAATAGTAATATTTTGCGTTGAGTCTAAATACGGCGCTGCATAAGCAAATGCAGCAAAGTCATTAATTACTTCTAATTGTGTTAAATTAAAATGTGCTTTAAATTCACTAACACTAAAGTGCCAACCTAAATTGGTTAAATGCACTTGGCCTGCTTTTATAGGGCCTGCAACAGCTAAACATGCCTGAGTTGGCGTAACATGAGGAATCGTTGTTAGGTATTGTTCAAGTGCACTTTCTAAAGAGCCAAAATTAGCACTGGGAAATATGTTAATATGCTCAATAACAAATTGGTTAGTTTGCTCATTAAAGTCGGTAATTAATGCAAAGCGCGCATTGGTGCCACCAATATCGGCAACTAAGATAGGGTTAAACTTGGCAGAAGAATTTTGGCTCATGGTATTATCTCTTTTGTGTAAGCGGCTTATGCTTATTATTTTACAACGGCTATGCGTTGTTATTTATACACTTTGAGCTATCACCTCAAAGTAGCTATCACAGTAAAAAAGGCTGCTATATAAAATAGCAGCTAATACGTTTTGACAACAAAATGATAAAACATTGGCATTATGACACCGGTGTCAGGATTAGATCAATAATAAATCGCAAAAAGCTTGAAATAATTCACTAATAGTCGAAAATGACACAATTATTTAGCATTTAATTAAGTTGTAACAATGAAAGGTAAAGCCACCTCATTTGACATTGCCCATTATGCAGGGGTTTCACAATCAACTGTATCTCGCGCTTTACGTAACAGCCCCCTTGTTAATGAAGAAACACGCAAACGCGTCCACGACATAGCAAAACAACTTAACTATAAAGTTGATAAAAATGCCAGCAACTTGCGTACTCAGCAAAGTAGTACCCTTGCGCTATTGTTGTTTGAAGACCCAACATCAGATGAATCACAAATAAACCCATTCTTTTTATCAATGCTGGGCAGTATTACCCGTGCGTGTGCAAAAGAAGGTTACGACTTATTAGTGTCGTTTCAATCAGCTAGTGCCGATTGGCAAGCCGACTACGAAGACAGCCACAGAGCCGATGGTATTATTTTGCTCGGCTATGGTGATTACATAGACTTTCAACCAAAATTTAAAACCTTGCTTGACCAAAACACTAAGTTTGTATGCTGGGGTGCCACAGTAGATAACCGCCCAGATCTTACTGTATGCTGCGACAATTACGGCGGGGGCAAACTAGCCGCTGGCCATTTAATTGCCCATAACCGCACCGATTGCGCGTTTATCGGTGATGCTTCTGATCACAGCCCAGAATTTTTTGCCCGCTTTCAGGGGTTTAAAGATGAGCTACTTACTAATGGTATAACCATTAATGAGCGAAAAATGGCCAATGCTATTTCAACTGAAGAGTCTGGTTATCATGCTACACGCTCACTTATTGCTAATAACATAAAATTTAACGCCTTATTTGCCGCCAGTGATTTAATTGCCATTGGTGCAATTCGCGCTTTAAAAGAAGCCAATATTAATGTTCCTAACGAAGTGGCCGTGGTCGGTTTTGATAACATAGCCATTGCAAGCTACATAAACCCACCGCTTACAACCATAGCGCAAGACACCACCGTTGCAGGGCAAATGTTAGTAGAAAACCTACTTAAATTAATACGTGAAGAAGAGGTGCAAAGCACCCTTTTACCGCCGGTATTAATTGCCAGAGGGTCTAGTTAAGAATTTATAACTCAACGTCATTGTGCTTACTAAGCATTAACACCCCATTTAGATACAAAAAAGCCACGGCTGTTAACCGTGGCTTTAATTTTACATTTTGAACTAGCCTTATTTTAAAGCTTTCTCAACAACTGGGTAATGATCCCAAACTTGTTTGTCGCTCAGTGAACGGACTAATTTAATATACTCGGCATGAGTCCATGCCAATGGTGTTGCTGAATTAGTCCCCTCGCCTAGCTCATAACCTGCTTTGTTAAACCCTACACCATCCCATACTTGCTCTGGTAACATAAGGCCGTTATTAGCAAATTGCTCTAAGCCTTTTACATAGCTGTTTTTAATTTGCGCCTGTTTAGCATCATCCAGAGCGTTGTTTGCATTAGCTGCTGCGATTTCGTAATGCCCGCGCTCACCGGTGAAAAATGGCCATACACGCCCACGTTGGCCTGGTGTATTGCTGCCACCCTCAGCATAGTTTGTGCCTTTAACTTCATCTTCACCGTAGCCATCATTGCCATAGCGGCGGTAGCCTGCAAAAGTGCCGCTGCCATCATCAAAACTAAAGCTGTATTTAACTTGTAGGTTATCTTCAAGCGTTTCGTCGTCATACTCAGGTAGTGTTTTAACGATGCTTTCATGATTTGCACCGCGAACGCCATAGCGTACTAGCTCTAAAAACCCGCCATCTAAAATTTGCTTTTTATTAAACCCTTCGCGGCCATTATTAGCGTTAATTTTAGTGTTTGAGTTTGCATCGGTATCTTGGCCTATACGAATAAAGTATTCGCCATCGCTATTTTCGCCTTTTAAGTTACCTTCGGTAGTAAACATTTGCGATTCAATATCGCTGCTGTATTTTTTAGCCGTGGCAAGGTAGCGCTGCGCGTTTTTATCATCGCCACTAAGCGTTGCGATATCGCTTGCGGTAATAAGGCCTGCCACTATTGCCGCAGTTGTAGATGGCGAATAACCACTTTGCTCTTCCCAGCGCTCTTGTTGTGTTGCCGGTGGTGTAATTTGTGTGTCGTTCCACAAAATTTTAGCAAGTCCCCCCTCGACTAAAAAATCGGCCGCTGGTTTTAACATTTTGCCGTACCAGCTTTTTAGCTCTTCATCGCTAAGTACGTTGGCTTTATGTAACTTCCATGCCAGCATGATAGGCATAGCAGTTTGATCAAGCTGTACGCCTACCCATTCTAATTCACCATCGACGTGTGTTTTTTGCAAAAACCAGCCGGTATAGCCTTTATTACCTGGTGTTTTGCTATTTACTTGCACTTTTTCAAGGTATTCAAACGCTGTTTTTGCTGTGGCAGTATCACCAAGCGCCATAAATGCCATGGCTACTTGATAAAAATCACGCACCCATACCGCTTTATAACCCGTAGAACCTTCTTTGGCTGAAACCGTTTCGCCCCATGGGTTAGATAAAGAAGCAATTAATGCTCCTGCGTGTGTTTTATCTTCTTGTGCTTTTAATACCATGGCGCTGGTGTATAAAAGCTTACCGTTATCGGCTGTTTGTTTAACCATGGTATTAAGCGGTTTTAGGCTTTGTAGGTAATCTTCCCAGCCTAGCGCTTCACCTTTGCCGTTGTAGTGATCAAGTACCGCTTGGTACCCTTTAGCTAAGCTTTTTTCGCCTTGCTGAATACTTTGCTGCTGCGTTTTACCAAAGCTCAGGGCTAAATCAAAAGTGGTATTTGCACTTATCTCGCCAAGCTCTGCAAGCATGCTTACATTACCAGCAGTTTCGCCGGTATTTGTGTATTGGTTATTTATAGATTGCGTAGTTTTAAGTGCATTAATGCCGTCACTTTTTCCTGTAAACCCGACCGTTTTTGTTTTAAATGGTGATGCGGATTGAAGTGATAGATAGTTATCGTTTTCCCATGCTACTAGGCCTTGCTCTGTTGTTTTAGCAAAGTCACCTAAGCCGTTATTATTAATGTACGGATTAACAGACACATACGCTTTTAACCCTTCAAGCTCAGTATTAAATACGCTGCGTACAAACAGGGTTTGCCCATCTGGGTCAGTAAATATGTGTTTTTCTAGGCTAAAGCGGCCTTGTTTATCAGTGCTTGTTACTTTATAAGCCAGCGATAACGGGCGACCTTGTGCATCTTTATGTAAGTAATCAATGGTGACATTTAAATCATCCGCTTCACTAACTGTAAAATCTTTACCTGTTACTATAAATTGCATGTCTTTTATTTGTGCTTGGTGAATAAGCCCAAACATGGTTTCGGTGATCATCCCTTTAGCTATTGAAAACCATACTTTAGACACATCTCCCGTTGCAGCTGCATCAGTGTATTGGCCGTTTTGGTATTGCTCGTATGATGTACCAATTCCTGTTTTACCTGCATAGGCCCAAAAAGGCTCTGCACCTGGGGCGCCTGGTGCCGATGTAACCTGTGCTGTGGTACTTTCGTTAGTCGTGCTTGTGTTTTGAGCGCCGCAAGCCGTTAAACCTAACGTTAAAAGAGAGGCGGTTATAAGGTTATATTTTTTCATTGTGTGTCCTTAATGAGAATTTTTAACGCGCATTACTGCAACAGCAGCAACAACAAACGAAGCTGCACCAATTAATAATGCATAAATAGGCTGATTAGAAAATACGTGGTGTAAAATAAGCCCTAAAACACTGGCGGCAAGTAACTGAGGTATAACTATAAAAAAGTTAAAAATCCCCATATAAACGCCCATTTTGTTACTCGGTAGTGCGTTACTTAACATGGCATACGGGAGTGATAAAATAGACGCCCACGCAAACCCTACGCCTATCATAGGTATAAGTAGCATTTTAGGGTCTTGAATAAACATAAAGCTTGCAAGACCTAACGCGCCCAGCAATAAATTAAAGCAATGCGCGCCTTTTAATCCCATTTTTTTAACTAAAAACGGAATACACATAGCGGCAATTGCGGCAAATCCATTGTAGGCGGCAAATAAAATACCCACCCAATCTGCACCATCGTTAAATGCTTTAGAAGTTGCATCGCTACTACCATAATGAAAACTTGTTACTGCAGCGGTGGTATAAATCCACATAGCAAATAAAGTAAACCAGCTAAAAAACTGCACCCAGGCAAGCTGCTTCATGGCCTCTGGCATAGTAAATACATCTTGTACTACTTGGTAAAAACCACCTTGGGTTTTATTCGCACTTTTAAGCGCCGCTGCAATCCACTGCACAATACCAAAGGCTAATAAACCACCAGCAAGTAGGTATAATTCTTTTTCAAGGGATAAGCCCATGACTAATGCAAGAGTTGCTAAACCCAGTACCACAAAAATAATGGCACCTTTATTAAAGTTAATATCAACCACTTTGCTTGTTGTAGGTTGAGCGCTTTGCTTTTCAAAAGCCGCTAATTGCTCAGGGCTGTATTCTTTAGTACGTGCTACGGTCCAAAGCACGGCGACAAGTAACACCACCCCGCCCCAATAAAATGAGTATTTAACAGATTCAGGAATTTGCCCTGGGGCTGCGGTATTGCTTACATCAAACCAATTAGTCATCATCCATGGTAATGCTGAGGCTAGTACAGCACCAATACCAATAAAAAAGCTTTGTAAACCGTAACCTGTCGCTCGTTGCTTTTCTGGCAAGTTATCACCAACAAGTGCTCTAAACGGTTCCATGGTTACGTTGATTGACGCATCCATAATCCATAACATACCCGCGGCAATCCAAAGCGTTGGTGAATGCGGCATAATAAATAGTGAAAGCGTTGTTAACACTGCGCCTATAAAAAAGAACGGACGACGACGCCCAAAGCGCCCCCACGTTTTATCGCTCCAATAGCCTATAATAGGCTGAACAATTAAGCCTGTAAGCGGGGCTGCAACCCATAAAATGGGAATATCATCAACTTGTGCACCTAATGTTTGAAATATTCGGCTCACATTGCCGTTTTGCAGGGCAAAACCAAATTGTATGCCTAAAAAGCCAAAGCACATGTTCCATATTTGCCAAAAACTTAAATTTGGCTTATCGGTATTATTATTTTGATTATTCATTATTAGCCTTATTTGTTAATACTGCGCTGCTAAATGCATCAAGTGTGAGGTTAAATGTAGCGCCTTGCGGGTGAGCTTTAAGCTCGGTGGTGTGATTTTCAAGTAAATCATTTAATAGCGTATTTTCACTCATTGCACCTAATTGTGCCTTTGATAAATTAACCGTAACTGTTTGTGGCTTCTCACTAAAGTTACTTAACACATACACACTTTGCTGGCCTAAAGAGCGGGTAAAACCAACTACACGTTCACTTCCTACAAGGTTAAGTGCCGACATTTCTCCGCCTACTACAGCAGGTAAACTATTAAGTGACATAACCCCTTTGTAGTAATCACGAAGTGCTACTTGCTCTGCGGTTAAGTTAGCGCCATCAAATTTTCCGTTATTCATCCATGCTTGGTGCGCTGGAACGCCAATGTAGTCAAAAATACTGGTACGTGTCGGCGCTCCAAACCCCGCGTTTTCAGAGCCATCTTCTCCCACATCTTGTGCAAAATATAAAAGTGTTGGCGCGCGGCTAATTAAATTAGAAACAACTAAAGCAGGTTTACCCCACTGGGCATTACCCGCAAAATCTGGGCTTGCGATTCGTTGCTCGTCGTGATTTTCTAAAAAGTGCAGCATGTGTTGCTCTATATCGAGCACACTTTGATGCGCATCAAAAATACTATTGGCAGGTTGTTTAAGTTGCATTATCGCTTTTAAGGTATCGTAAAAGCCGACTTTATCGTAAAGGTAATCCATTTTACCTTGCTGAATATAGGCACGGTACATTAGGGGGTTATATACTTCGGCCAATAAAAAGGCATCGCTTTTTTGCATTTTTATTGACGAATTTAAAAAGCTCCAAAATTCAACCGGTACCATTTCGGCCATGTCGTATCTAAAGCCATCAACGCCTTTGTCTAGCCAAAAAAGCGCAATGTCTCTAAATTTGTACCAGCTATCTGGTAGCTCTTTATCTTGCCAAAACGCATAATGAGCACGGTAATCTTTGTCTTTATAGTCGTTTGGCAGCTGAGCAAAATCATAGCTCCCATCTGGCTTTACGCCATAATTTACTTTTACTGTTTCGTACCAATCGTTAATATCGGGTTTTGGTGCACGGGCACCGTTACCTGTCCATTTAGCAGGTGTTTCATCAAAAAAACCATCCGCAAGTGGGTGAGCCTTTCCCCCTAACACGGTATAAGTTGTAGAAGTAGGCACTTGAAATGACTGCTCAGGCACATAATAAAAGTTGTTATTTTTATCGTACGTTTTGCTGGTGTCGTCTTGCGCGCCGAAATCCTCTACGCCTTTAGGCTTTCCAAGTGATTGATAATTTCGGGCAACATGGTTAGGAACTATATCAATAATGACTTTCATACCGTGGCTATGTGTACGTTCAATAAGCTGGCTAAACTCCCCCATGCGGTTTGTTACATTAACGGCCAGATCGGGGTTAACATCGTAGTAATCTTTAATTGCGTACGGTGACCCTGCGCGGCCTTTTACTACATCGGGGTCATCTTGTGAAATGCCGTAGTCGGTATAATCGCCCACTAACGCGTGGTGTAATACACCGGTATACCAAACGTGCGTGGTACCTAGCTCTTTAATGCCTTTGAGGGCTGCATCGTTAAAGTCGGCAAATTTACCTACGCCGTTTTGCTCTTTAGTGCCCCATGGCACATTGGCTGTTTCGGTATTACCAAACAAACGGGTAAATACTTGATATACAACCGGCTTGGTAAGCTCATTTTGCGTGTGGGCAGGTGCTTGCTGTTGTTCAGGTTTGCTATTTTCTGAACACCCTGTAGCAATAAGTGCACTACACAGTACTGCGGGTACATAAACTGATTTTTTCATTGTGTGTCTTTTTTGTCAGTATTGTTATTAACTTTATACTAAAGATTACTGCAGCAACCATACAGTTGCTGCATACGTATTCAGGTCACTATTGTGGCGTATTTATAACGAGTACCGTTGCGCTCATCGCTGGTAATTCAATGGTTTTGCCAAGCTTTTGTGTTTTTTGAGTAAATAAATTAAATGCTGTTGTGCTGTTAGGCATTACCTCTTGCATATACTCAATATTTTTTTGTAGCGCTTGTGTGTTTTTATTCATAAATACCAACACTGTTTGCTCATCGCTAATACGCGCATAACTATAAACCCCTTGTTGAGGCGTAAAATGTACAAGCTTTCCTTTATCTAATGCTGAGCTGTTTTTTCTAAAGTTAAGCAGCGTACTGATGGTGTTATGCATCTCTTTTTGCTGTTTTGTTAAGCCCTCTTTGGTAAAGGCATTACGAGTTTGGCCTTCAAACCCGCCGGGGAAGTCGATTCTAATATCACCATGGTCTTTACTTGGGGTGTTATCTAATAGTACTTCCGTACCGTAATACATTTGCGCTATGCCACGTGTGGTTAAAAACAAGGTCATCGCCATTTTTGTTTTGGCTACATCTTGACCAAGCTCAGTGTAAACACGGCTCATATCGTGGTTATCGGCAAATACCATAATGTTATTTGTATCAGGGTATAAAAAGTCATTAGCTAACGATTCATATACTTTAACCCAACCCGTGTTCCAGCTTTCATCTTCATTTAGCGCTTGAATTACCGACTCTTGCAACGAAAAGTCCATCACGCTTGGTAAGCTTGATGTATAACCATCTTGGTTATGCTTGCCTCGTTGCCAGTAAGAGGCAATAGCAGGGTTTGACGTCCACTCTTCTCCAACAATATTAAAGTTTGGGTACTCCTGCATTATGGCTTTTGTCCAATCACTCAAAAATGCTTTATCTGAATATGAGTAGGTATCAACACGAATACCACTTAAATCGGCGTATTCTATCCACCAAATCGCATTTTGAATTAAGTATTCACTTAACAGTGGCTGGCGCTGATTTAAATCAGGCATGGTTTCTACAAACCAACCATCGTTAAACTGACGCTTGTCGTATTCACTCGCGTGTGGGTCTTGTATAGTTTGGCGCGCATGGCTTGTGGCGTTTTTACCTTTTTTAAACTCACCATTAAAGTTAATCCAATCTTTAGTTGGCTTATCGTTAACCCAAGTATGCTCAGAGCCAAAATGGTTAAGGACCATATCCATTACCAGCCCTATACCCTGCTCTTTTGCTTTTACTGATAACGTTTTGTATAGCTGGTTAGAGCCCATTCGTGGGTCAACCTTATAAAAGTCTGTAATTGCATAACCATGATAAGAATAATTAGGCATGTTGTTTTCAAGCACAGGCGTTAGCCAGAGCTGTGTTACGCCTAAGTCGTTTAAATAGGGAAGCGCGTTTATAACGCCCTGAATATCACCACCGTGGCGCCCACCTTTTATACTCGGGTTTGCCGCTTCTAACATGCTTGGGACGGTATCGTTTTGTTTATCACCATTAGCAAAGCGATCTGGGTTAATCAAATAAAGCGTATCAGCTGATGTAAACCCTTGACGCTGAGCGCTGTTTTTATCTCGCTCAAGAAGTGGAAACTCAAAGTTATTGCTCGTTTCGCTGCTATTAAATTCAAGCGTTCCGGCTTTAGCGACGTCGGTAATGGTAATATTTAAAAATACATAATTTGGATTATCGGTACGGGTTACTTTATTTAACTTAACGCCGTTGTATTTAGCTAATTTAATTTGCTCGTTTGCAATGTTTTGCTCATGAACCATGATGGTAATCGTGTTTTTGTTCATGCCAACCCACCAATTAGCTGGCTCAACGTCAAGTGCGTAGCTAATGGTTGGTAAAGTACAGGCACTTACAAGTAAAAGTTTTTTTAAAAGTTGCATCATCAGGCCTTTTTAATTTTTGCTAAAAAATTTTTATGAGTGGATAATTGATCTACCGTTGAGGTAATAAGCGTTTTTAGTGTTGAGAATAAATCGTTTAGTTGTTCACTACTGAGTGAGTCAACAATGCTGTTGTAATCTTCGGGGATAAGCCCTTGGCCAATAAACACCTGTTGCCAGGCAACTTCGGCAAATAATTCGTCGTTTTCGCGCACTACTTTACCGGTTTGCTTAAATAATTTGAGCTTATGGGCCAATGAGTCAGGAATGTCCATTTGCTTACATTGTCGCCAAAATGGAGAGTCTTCTCGCGCTGTTAGTGTGTAATGCAATATTATAAAATCACGAATGTGCTCTATTTCTATCACGCTTTGCTTATTAAATTCAGTAACTAAGGCATCGCTTATGCCATTGTGTGGAAACAGCTTTATTAAACGGGTTACGGCACTTTGTATTAAATGAATACTGGTAGACTCTAGCGGCTCTAAAAAGCCACTGGCAAGGCCAACCGATACAACATTTTTATGCCATTGTTTTAAACGTCGTCCTGTTTTAAATTTTATCACCCGCGGCTCAGTCATTGGCTCAGCAGGTAAATTATTTAATAATGACTGCGTTGCCGCATCGTCAGATAAATAACGACTACAGTACACCAAGCCATTTCCTATTCGGCTTTGCAGCGGTATTTGCCACTGCCAGCCTGCGCTGTGTGCAATTGAACGCGTATAAGGTTTTAGCTCGCTAGTACCTTGAGACTGCACCGCCACGGCGCTATCACACGGTAAATAATGAGACCAATCGACAAAACCTGTGTTAAGGGTTTGCTCTATGAGTAAGGCGCGCTGGCCTGTAGCGTCTATAAAAAGGTCGCCATTTATCTGCTGTGTGTTACCAAGGGTTAATGATTTTATATCCCCTGATAGAGGGCATTGTTCAACCTGCTCTATTTTGGCATCAATATGCTCAACACCGCGTGATGTTGCGAGGTTTTTTAAAAACTCAGCATATAACGTTGCGTCAAAGTGATACGCATAGCTTAAGCCAGGTAATTGCGTGTTAGGTATGGTATTTAATGGTGCAAATTTATGCTGTTTAGCCGCTTGGTAGTTAAGAGAAAAATCCCATAAGCTTTCTTCTGCACCGCTAATATGTCCTTTTATCCAAAAATTGTAAAAATCGCAAAAGGGGAAGTCTTTTCCAAATGAGCCAAAAGCATGCATGTAGCTATGAGAGGGGGTTTTCCAATTTTCGAACTCAATCCCTAATTTTATAGATGCATTTGTAGCGTTTATAAAATCTTGCTCGTTTATACCCAGTGCATTGTTAAGTTGAATAATAGGCGGAATTGTTGCTTCACCCACGCCTATAGTGCCAATAGTACTTGACTCAATAAGGGTTATTTTAATTACTTTACCTAACACTTTATTAAGCAAGGCGGCTGTTATCCACCCTGCCGTGCCCCCGCCTGCGATTACGACGTGTTTTATTGGTTTCATATTATTGTCCACGTTTACAGTTTAAAGCTTTGTTAAGTTTGATAAAATTTAAATAAAGTAGCTATAAAAAAGCCCTTGTAAAACAAATTACAAGGGCTCCTACACACAACCTTTATTATAGCTTGTAGCTAAAGCCTAACAAGTAAGTACGACCGTAATCTTGGTAGTCACGAACTTGTAGCGCGTTATCGCCAGAAAGCGATGTAAACGGCTCTTCTGTTAAGTTTTGAACTTGGAACTGAATTGATAACCCTTCAAGGCTTTCAACACCGGCCTCACTAAAGTCGTAACCCGCTTGAATGTCCCAAATTGTTTCGCCTAGGATATCCACTTGCTCGGTATCAAAACCTAGCCCGTATACATCACCTTTAAAGGCACTACGTTTACGCATGCTGGTACGCAGTTGAATACCATTCATTTCGTAGTAAACCGTTAAGCTCTGAATTTTGTCAGACAGACCCGGTAACTCGTACTCATTACCGTTTTGATCTTCAATGTCTGATTCAATACCGGTATGGCTTGCAATTAAACCAAAACCTTCAAGTGACGGGTGGAAAATTTTAAATGGCAATGCAAGAGATAGCTCGTAACCGTATAGGTCGCCGCCACCGCCATTTACTTTACCACTGCCAGTACCTTCAGATGTAGCTGGGATTTCACCTGTTGAAGGGTCAGCAACGCCCGACATATCAATTTCGTATGTGCCGTCAAAAATCCACTGGGTTAAGTCTTTATAGAAAAACGCAGCAGAGAAGTAACCTTCATCGCTAAAGTAGTTTTCGTACGTTAAATCGTAACCAGTTGCTTCTTTAGGCTCTAGGTTAGGGTTACCACCCGATACAGACCAAAAGTTACCATTTTCATCAGGCGTTGTGTTGTATGATGCATCAATAGATGAGTTCATTTCATCCAAACGGGCGCGTGAGATTGTTTTAGCTGCACCAAAACGCACTGTTTGCTGCTCATCAATCGCAAGTGATAAGTTCAAACTTGGTAAAACGTGTGAATAATCGTGACTAATATCTGTAGGAGTTACAAATATATTACCATCGTCATCCGTATTAAAAGCGTTACTTTGTGAAGACTGTTCGGTATTAACGTAACGTACTCCCACATTACCTGTTAATGCTAAATCATTTATTTCTGCATTAATATTAGCTTGCACAAACGCTGAGGTAATTTCTTCTTTTACGGTCCACGATTTAGTTAAGTGACTTGTATTAGCTAATCTTTGGTCTACTAAAGCATAATAACCATCATTCACTAACCCATTAACATCGTAGGCAATCATGTCACCCATGCCAATAAAGCCTAGGTCAACACTTCCCATGCGGTATTGCTCTGGAACAGTCAGCATGCCTGGGTTATCAAGCGAAAACCCTGATAATGTCATATAAAAGCCTTGCGAATCTTTGGTTTTTTCGCGCTCTTTATAAGACATACCAAATTCTATTGAGCTGAAGTATTCGTTTTCTAATACTTTAGATGCCGCCAGCTTAAGTGTTACAAGTTCATCTTCAATGGTAGGTGCATTAATGAAACCATCTTGTGCCTGATCTTTATAACCAGAAATATCATTTTCATCTGCATCAATTAAGCCGTACTTATTATTCAAAGCTTTGTTTGTCCCCCAAGAAAGAGGCCCACCTAACTGAATTAAACTGTAATCGCTGTAATCTAAATCGTGAGTAAACGTAGCACCTGTATTACCACCGTTAAATGTGTAACCTAGGTTATCTGCAACACCGCGAGCATCGCCTCGGCCTGTGCCAGAGTAGCTCTCAAGGCTCCAAATTTTACGGTCTACTTGAGAGTAACTTGCGTCAAACTCTACTGACCACGAGTCATCAATATCGTATTTCGTGTTAAAGCCAAACGCGGTTAGTTCTGCTTCACGCTCTTCGTAGTCGTTACGAACAACCACACGTTGGCCATTTGTTACCGCACTGGTAATAAAGCCACTTGCGTCATCTACAGCTACGCTTGCAGGGTCAATCGAACCTTGACCCCATGCGAATGGGATTTCGATACCACGTAAGATTTTTTCATCTGTAAAATCAACATATAACGCATCAAACGTCATGTTTAATTTGTCTGTAGGAGCGGCCTCTAGTACGAGCATTGCTGAGTCACGTTCAAGGGTTGATGAACGTACAAATGGTTTTGCACCCCCTAATATAGAGTACGTTTGACCATCATCAGCAGTAAATTCAGGGTAACCCCAAGAGTTCCAACGTTTTTCTTGATTTGGAGAGCTCATAGTATTTAGTGCAAACGCAACACCTATGGTGTCATCTGCAAATTGATCAATGTATGAAATAGTACCGCGGTAACCATCGTCGTTACCGTCTGGGTTTAGTTTATCAAAGCTAGTTTGCTCGTATTGGCCGTTAACTTGAAATACACGCTCGCCTTTACTTAAAGGACGTACGGTTTGCATGTTAATAACACCGGCAATACCTTCTGCTTCAATACTTGCATTAGGTGTTTTATATACGGTAACGCCGCTCATAATTTCTGATGGGTAAAGGTCAAACTCTACGCCGCGGTTATCGCCAATAGATACTTGCTCGCGGCCATTAAATGTGGTGCCACTTTCGTTTTCACCAAAACCACGAATTGATACTCTACTTGCGCGACCATCTAGGCGCTGCGCCGTTAAACCTGGTAAGCGTGCAATAGACTCAGCAATAGATGAATCAGGAAGTTTACCTATATCTTCAGCTGAAATTGACTCAACGACTTGAGTAGAAAAACGCTTTGTGTTGATTGATTCTACAACACTGCCACGAAAGCCTTTTACTTCGATAACCTCAACGTCATCATTTTTAACTGTATCTTCTTGTGCTGCTACAGAGGCAAAGCTTGCTAATCCTGCAGTAGCCATTGCCAACGTTAATATACTTGGTTTGAACATAGACATGATGTTTTTCCCGTTACCCATATTGTGATACTCGCTTCTTTATTTGAGTGATAGTCAAACAGGCGAGCTAATTTTGTTGTCAGCATCAATATTAACGCTCGAATTATTTTATTAACAACTTTATGCATACGTATTCAGTACTATGCAAAACGCTAAAAGTTAACAATGAGTTCACAAATAAAACTTTAACCCACTGTTTTAAATAGTTTTATATTGGTGCAACCTAGTGATTTATTATCATTATAAAAATACATCAATTATTTAACTGAAATCCCTGTGTCATCGTTTGTAAATAGCTTGAATTAAAGGTTTTTTATAAATTTACACGCATATCTTTTATAAAGATTATCAGATTAAATTGGTCAGACCAAAAAGTGAAATCACCAAAGCTGTGCAGCCCTTTAAAAATAAGCACCAAAATAGCCAGTTGTTTTAGTTACACATAAATAAACATGATTGGTAAAAGTGCTGCAGCGGTTTTTATGGGTAACTTTCTGCTTAGCTAAAACCGCTTTTATGTAAGTAAATTAGCTGCATACGTATGCAGACTTTTTACAGAGCAGCACCCTTCACGTATGCTTTTTGAAAATTTAGTGATTGTTTCAATCAAACTAATAACAATATAAATACTGTGTGGAACGACGGAGAAAAGCATGGCCCAACAGCAGTGGTATAAAGGTGCGGTTATTTATCAGGTTTACCCGCGAAGCTTTCAAGACAGCAATAACGATGGTATTGGTGATCTTAAAGGGATAATTAATCGCATTGATTACATTAAAAGCTTAGGCGTTGACGCTATTTGGATTTCTCCTTTTTTCAAATCTCCAATGAAAGATTTTGGCTACGACATAAGTGACTATCGCGATATAGACCCCATATTTGGTGACCTAAACGACTTTGATGAGTTAATAGATCAAGCACATAAACGCGACATTAAAATTATTATTGACCAAGTGTTAAGCCATACATCAGACCAACATCAATGGTTTTTAGATAGCCGCGAAAATCAAAACAATGATAAAGCTGACTGGTACGTATGGGCAGATGCTAAAGAAGATGGCACAGCGCCTAATAACTGGTTATCTATTTTTGGTGGCGGTGCTTGGCAATGGGAGCCTCGTCGCGGTCAATACTATTTACATAACTTTTTAACCGAACAGCCTGATTTAAACTTTCATAACCCAGATGTAAGAAAAGCTGTTTTAGAAAATGTAGAGTTTTGGCTTAAAAAAGGTGTAGATGGTTTTAGATTAGACGCTATTAACTTTTGCTACCACGATGCACAATTACGTGACAATCCTGCAAAGCCTAAAGATAAACGCCAAGGCCGTGGCTTTAGTGAAGATAACCCATACGCGTTTCAGTACCATTATTATAATAACACCCAACCAGAAAACATTGAGTTTATGCAAGACATACGTGCACTACTTAATAAATACCCGGGTACTGTATCACTTGGTGAAATTTCATCGGAAGATTCATTGGCAACAATGGCAGAATATACCCAAGGCGGTGATAAGCTGCATATGGGTTACAGTTTTGAGCTACTCACGGATGATTATTCAAGTGAATACATAAGAGAAACCGTACAGACTCTAGAGCAACGCATGACTGAAGGTTGGCCGTGCTGGGCGTTTAGCAACCATGATGTAGAGCGTGTTGCGAGCCGCTGGAGCCAAAATGGTGAAATAAACCCAGCACAATGCAAAATGCTTACAGCTTTATTAGCTTCTTTGCGTGGTAGCGTATGTATGTACCAAGGTGAAGAGCTGGGGCTAGGTGAAGCCTCTGTAGCATTTGAAGACCTACAAGACCCATATGGCATTACCTTTTGGCCAAACTTTAAAGGTCGCGACGGCTGTAGAACGCCAATGCCATGGGAAGGTAACAGCACACAAAACGCGGGATTTAGTGCTGCTAAACCGTGGTTACCGGTTGATAGCGCGCATACGCAGCAGGCTGTGTCTGTACAAGATAAAGATGCAAACTCTATACTTAATGCCTATCGTGAGTTTATGGCATGGCGTAAACAGCATACTGTGTTATTAGCAGGCGATATTAAGTTTATTGATACTGCTGAGCCTATCCTCGCTTTTTACAGAACGCTAAACGAGCAAACTATGTTATGTGTGTTTAACTTAGCTGATACCAATCAAACATTTGAGTTGACTAAAACAGTGACTGAGGCGCATGACTCACTATCTCACTGTAATGCTACTTTAGATGGTAATAAACTAAACATGAGTGGTTTTGGCTGTTACTTTGCTTTTGTAAAATGAGAATGCCCTGACTAATAATACTCAAAAGCCCGATTGTATCGGGCTTTTTTGTGCGCTCAAATAATGGGGCTGCTATAGCCGGTATTAAGACGAAATACCGGCCACCAAACCACTAACTTAACCTTTCTAATGTGATTGTGTTTTACTATTTAAATAATCAGTGAGCGCAAATAACACGCCAGAGCTTACAAAGGTGACATGGATAATCACTTTCCAAAATAGCTCCTCACTTGAATGAATATTAGAATTAATAAATACCTTTAAAAGCTCAACCGCAGATATGGCAACAATTGCGCTAATAAGCTTCATTTTTAAGCCAGAGAAACCTACTTTCCCCATCCATGACGGCCTATCTTCGTGGCCCTCAATATTAAGCTTTGAAACAAAGTTCTCATAACCACTAAAAATAATAATAAGTAATAAACCAGCCAGTAAAGCGGTATCAACGAGGGTAAGTATACCCACCAATAACTCTTGGTTTGTTGCACTAAAAGTGGCAATACCCATTAAATAAAGTTGCTTAAAAAACTTTATTAATAGCAATATAACAGCAAATAGTAGGCCTACAAAAAACGGGGCTAATAACCAGCGCCCTTTAAATATAAACGACTCTAAGCCCTGCTCTACTTTGTGTATTTTACGAGGCGTACTGGTTGGTTTTGCTTGGTGCTCTGACATTAATCTATCTTTTTATAAAAAAGCGACCTTAGCTTATAATTTATTACAACACAATTACTTATATAATTATTTAAGCGTAATTTACTCATCTTGACGATAAAAATTTTTCGTTATCTTTTATTTTAATTTCGATTAAAAATCACTACACCAACAGAGTTGTTCTGCATTGGGCACTATTTAAATACAGCTTTAAAATGTATTTAAATCGTAAAACCATTTATTTAGGAATCAACAAATGAATAAAGCATTGCTAGCATTAATAGTTGCACCACTTTTTGCTGTATCTGCAACGGTTGCAATCGCAGACGATGCACCAGTAGCTTCTGCACAAACAATTAAAGAATACACAGATATGTGTGTAAATTGGGCTAAAGATGATGATGTAATTAACGACGATCTATTTGGCTATGTTCTTCAATGCGTTAATGATGAATTAGAGTCTGAAGGTTACAAAAAAGTATCTACTGTACAAATCTAAACAATAAAAAATATGCGGCTAATAAAGCCATTGCGACGCATATAATCATAAAAAAACCGGAATGACACAGGCTGTGCATTCCGGTTTTTATTTGTCTTAAACTAGATTAATTTTAAAGTTTATTCAGCTTCTTTTTTTGCTTTAGGTTTAGCTGGCGATTTTTTTGCAGCCGCTTTCTTTTTAGGCGCTGCTTTTTTCTTCGCTTCTTCTACCCATTTACCCGCTTCATAGTGAGCAGTCCAGCCTGTGGCTTTTCCGTCAACTTCAGTCATCACGTATTGCGCTTTATTTTTACGGCTATAACGTACTACGGCTAAATTACCATCAGGATCTTTTTCTGGCGCATCAGCTAAGTAATAAAACTTAGGTGAAATACGCTCTCTAAAACGCTTTAGCTCAGCCACTTTAGGCGCTCGCGTCTCGCGTGATTTAGGGAAAGTGTTAGCCGCCAAGAAAATACCTGCAGCCCCGTCACGTAAAACAAAATAAGCTTCTGACTTTTCACATTCAAGTTCAGGTATGTGCACAGGATCTTCTTTTGGTGGCGCAGCTTCGCCGTTTTTAAGTAACTTACGCGTATTTTTACACTCTTCGTTGTTACAGCCAAAATACTTACCAAAACGGCCCGATTTAAGCTCCATGTCTGAGCCACATTTATCACATTCGATAATAGGCCCATCGTATCCTTTAATTTTAAAGGTACCTTGCTCAACGATATACCCTTCACATGCAGGGTTATTACCACAAACATGTAATTTACGGGTTTCGTCTATTAGGTAAGAGTCCATAGCTGTTTCACAGATTGGACAGCGCTTCATTTGCATTAATGTTTCAGTTTCAATGTCTTCAACATCTGCCGCAACCGCTTCATCCCCTGATACTAGGTTCATAGTGGTTGTACAACGCTCTTTAGGCGGTAAGTTATAACCTGTACACCCTAAAAACACCCCTGTAGATGCCGTGCGAATACCCATTTTTCTGCCACATGTAGGGCAGTCAATGTCGGTTTCGACCATTTGATTAAGGCGCATTCCGCCTTGCTCTGGCTCATCTTTGGCTATGTTTAATTGCGTAGAAAAATCAGCATAAAACTTATCAAGCACTTGGGTCCATACACGCTCGCCTTCGGCGATATCATCTAAACGACCTTCCATTTTTGCTGTAAAGTCAAAGTTCATTAAATCAGTGAAGTTTTCAACCAAACGGTCGGTAACAATTTCGCCCATTTTTTCAGCGAAGAAACGACGGTTTTCTACCCGTACATAACCACGGTCTTGAATTGTTGAAATAATTGATGCGTACGTAGATGGACGACCAATACCACGTTTTTCAAGCTCTTTTACTAAACTTGCTTCACTAAAGCGCGCTGGCGGTTTAGTAAAGTGCTGCTTAGGGTCAAGCTCAATTAAACTAAGTACTTCGCCTTCTTTTACTGCTGGCAGCGATTGATCTTCTTCATTCTTTTTACGTACCGCAGGTTGCACTTTTGTCCAACCATCAAAGCGAAGTACTCGCCCTTTTGCTTTTAGTTGAAACTCATCAGCGGCCACAGTAAGCGTTGTTAAGTCGTACTCTGCAGGTACCATTTGACATGCAACAAACTGACGCCAAATTAATTCGTACAGTTTTTTGGCATCGGCATCAACACCTTCAACATGCCCAGAAAGTACAGTTACACTTGAAGGACGGATCGCTTCGTGCGCTTCTTGTGCATTGCCTTTAGAGCTGTAGCTAATTGGGTCTTTAGGTAAGTACTTTGCGCCAAACTCTTGGGTTACATAATCACGACACATTTCAACTGCATCTTTTGACAGATTAGTTGAATCGGTACGCATATAAGTAATGTAACCGCCTTCGTAGAGGCGCTGTGCAAGCATCATTGTTTTTTTAACGCCATAGCCTAAACGTGTACTGGCGGCTTGTTGCATGGTTGAAGTAATAAAAGGCGCACTTGGGCGGCTTTTGCTTGGTTTTTCTTCAACACTTATTACTTTATATTCGGCTGTCTCAAGGCTTTTAACTGCGGCTGTAGCCTGCGCCTCATTTACCGGCTTAAATGGCTTGTCTGCTTGTTTAGTGACTTCTAAGCGTAATTGTGACTCAGTATTTTTAACATCGGCGTGTATATCCCAAAACTCTTCTGGAATAAACGCTTTAATTTCACGTTCGCGCTCTACTAATAAACGTACCGCAACCGATTGCACACGCCCAGCAGAAAGCCCGCGCGCTACTTTAGCCCATAATAATGGCGATACCATAAAGCCAACTACACGGTCTAAGAAGCGGCGTGTTTGTTGTGCATATACCATGTCGGTATTTAGTTCACCAGGTGTTTCAAACGCTTGTTGAATCGCATTTTTTGTGATTTCGTTAAATACAACGCGTTTATATTTTTCAGGCTCACCACCAATAATTTCTTGAAGGTGCCAAGCAATTGCTTCCCCTTCTCTATCCAAATCCGTTGCGAGATAAACTTGGTCTGCATTTTCGGCCAGCTTTTTTAACTCTTGAACTACTTTCTCTTTACCTGGCAAAATTTCGTAATGTGGCTCCCACCCTTTTTCAGGATCAATACCCATACGTGCAACTAAGTTAGTGTAATCTCGTTGCTGTTTATACGCTGCCTTTTCTTCAGGCTCCATTTTACGAACTTCAGCTGGCGTTTTAGTCGCCGGTACTTTAGCTTTGTTCGAACCTGAAGTAGGTAAATCACGCACATGTCCAATACTGGACTTTACGATGAAGTCTTTACCTAAGTATTTATTAATTGTTTTAGCCTTAGCAGGTGACTCTACAATTACTAGCGATTTGCCCATAGTTGCCTATTTCTAACCAAATATTTAAATGTGTTTTGCCGACATAAACGGCGCGAATATTTATAGGTATATCTACAAACACCTATTGTTACAAGCTTTTAATACAAACTTTTCAGTATTTACTGAATAAACAAACAATTTTTGTTGTTAAATTATACAAACCGGTGTTTTTAAAATAATTGCTGTGGAATATATAGAACACAAATAAAAAAGCCAACCTTAAGGTTGGCATTTTTTACATTCTACCGATTATAAGTCGTCGGTTACGCTAACAGAAAGCGTACTTTCTAACCCTGAAGGCGCTTCGGCAGTAACGGTTAAAATACCACTAAACTGCTCATTTCCTCCATCTAAGTCTTCACGCGTAATACCAAACGATAAACCAACAGGCACAATACTTGTTGTATTAGGGTAAGTGTAATTATCACTACCTGTTAAAATACCGTTGTCTGTGTCAATAGAAATGGTTGTTTCAGCAGGCATTGGGTTGTTATATATATCGGCTATAAATACCGTAAGGTTTAAACTTGATGCACCAGTAGTTTGTGTTAAGTCAATCGAGTCAACCTGACACATTATTGCGCTAGTGGGGTCGTTTTGCACACGGCGAACAAGCGGACTTGCAGGGTCGCTGTTTACACGTACCTCTGAAGCGGTTGCACCCGCGATAGCAGAACAATCATCTGCGTATGTAACTAGCCTAAAGTATGCAGTATCACCCGACATAACGATTTCTTGGTTTTGAAATACATTAACCATTTGACGACTACAAACACCTGCGGCTTCGTCTTCTTCACGACACAATAAACCATTGTATAGGCCGTTTTCTGTGGTCCATGTACCATTGCCATCAAAATCGACAAATTCTTCAAACTCATCACCGGTTGAGTTATCGCGTGAACAGGGGTCGGTACCATCATTACAGTCTTTACCGCCATAGGTGCCATCTTCATTGTTATCGATAAAGGCTTCTGGGATATCAAATAAATCATCAAAAAAATCTTCACTGTCAAAGTAGCCGTTGCCATTTAAATCAGAGAACGTTTCTTCACCAATTGCATAAGCATGTACAGTGGCGCGTCCACCTAGCGGTAAATCTACCGTTAAGTCATTATTTAAAATTCCTAATGGGCATGGTAAGCCACCATCACACTTTTGCGTAATGGTATTTTCATACATAGAGTCAGTAAACGGGCGAGGGTTACTGCTGGTCCACGTTACGCTACACGTACCATTGGCTGTTGTACAACTTGGCTCTATTACGCCCCCTTCTGTTATAAAGCTAACAGCTGTTCCATCTGGCACAGGGTTGTTGAAGTGATCAGCTAGGCGAGCATTAACCGATACGGTATTACCATCAACATTTAACGCATGAGGGTTAAATATAGAACGCGATAGCGAAAAGCTATTTTGATCAGCAATGCCTGTACTAATTACAAGAATATCTGAAGGGGCGGTTACAATAACCGTGTCGCCATCTACGTCTTCTTCGCTAGAAGCGATAACACGCACAGGCGTAGCAATTGAGCCTGATTGAACTGAAGTAGTCACTTCACCGCTGGCATTAGTAATTGCACTGGCTGTGCCTAACGTTATTCCACCGACTGCCGTTGACAGCTCAAAGTTAACCGTTCTTGAAGCTAAATCATTGCCGTTTGAATCCACAAGTTTAAATGTTACTTCAGAGATTTCAGTTCTGTTAGCACCACCCGTACCTTTTAATGCAATTACTGGTTCTGTCACTTCTACAAATTGTAAAAAGCCAATATTGGCAGGTGATACATTTATAGTGGTACTTTCAGAAACCGTATCGCCACCGGTGATCACGGTAGCCGTAATTATATCCCCACCCACACAAGTAAGCGGACGGTATGTAGAGCGTGCGAAGCCGCCAATGCTGGTTACTGTTTCGTCTATAAGTGCTTGGCCAGAGCCAACACAACCAGATGAAAATTCAACAGTAAGTGGTGTGGTATATAGCTCACCGTCTTTTGAAATTTCTATTGAGATAAGTGCTGTTGCACCTGCAGTTAATAGCTCATCGTCTGCAACCGAGCTGCTAATAGCAATTTCAACATCTACAGCAGCAATTTGAAATGCCCTAGTTAAATCGCTATCGAGCACTGACACAGTAATTTCACCGGCGCCTACATCTTGACCTGGAACAATTGTTAGTAGCGCAACGCCATTTGAATCTGTTATAGCAGTACCCGTTGAAGGAGTAACAGATCCTATCGTTGTAGTTGCAGTAACTAATGTTTGTGTAAGTGGAGTTGTTGAGTTTTCATTCGTCACCTCAATGTATAAAATACCTGTTGAGTCACCCGAAATACTAGTTACCTCATCACACAATGATGAGTCTCGTGAAGTTGAAAAATCAGATGGACAATTTTGTAAAATTTTAAAGTCTATATCTGCAGAGCTCTGATTTGGGTCAATCGCGTCACCACGTGTATAAAACCCTATTGTCGCTTGAGCAGCTTCATAAACAGCAGTAACCGTACCGGCACCTTCCACTGTTCCAGGAGCAAGCTTTAATGTTGCTAAGCCATTTTCATCTGTTAAGGCGGTACCAGCACTTGGTAATAAGTTACCTAATGTTGAGCTGAAACTCACAACAGCTCCTACTACAGCTTCATTGTTTGAGTCTAAAACTGTGGCTTGAACTAAAGCGTTGTCATTTGCACTAACTTCGCTTGTTTGAGTTAACGTTGTTGAGGAAATCAAACTTAAATTAAGCGTGTAAGTGTCATCATCACCTTGTTCAGGAGCATCACCAGCTGTTGTAAAAGTAAAAAATTCAGAAGTAAAAGAATTACTATCTTCATCATTGTAAGTAGCAGAGATTGAACTAGCTCCGGCTTCAGTACCGGCTAATAAATCAATTTTTGCTATACCTTCCTCATTGGTCATTGCAGTACCATTTGAAGGGTTAATAACGCCCAAACCAGATAAGTTAAACTCTATTAATTTATAAGCCCCTGGCTCACCATCAAGTAATAGTTGCGCTTGTGCTACAGCAGGATTTTGAAAATCAACACTTCTAGTTTCTATATTATCACTCGATAGTAAACTAACTGTAATTTCTGCTTGTTCAATAATAATAGATTCAAAGTCAAATGCTTCTGAGCTGATTGTTTCACCATCGATTGTATATGAAACTATAACTTCTGATGCACCAGCTGTATCGCCAGCTAGTAATTCAATAGTAGCCACCCCTTCATCATTTGTTAAAACGCCTCCAGAGCTTGGATTAAGAATACCTATATCGCTAGCTAATGAGAAATTAACACTTTGCGAGATTACAGCCACACCTTCGTTAAGCAATGTAGCTCTTAACTCTAAAGGTACCAAAGAAGTTGTAGAATTTGATTGAGTGTCGGTACCTTGAGTGTAACCTTGAAGGGTTAAACTATAATCTGATTGATTGTCTTCATCGCCCTGTGATTGAAATGCAAACGTTGCACTGTAGACAACATCGTTCTGTGTATATATAGCTGTTACTTCACCAGCACCTACTGTAGTACCCGCGCTTAGCTCTACAGTCGCTTGGCCATTTGCTTGAGTTAAAGCTGATGATTGAGTCAATGAACCGACTTCATCTGCAAGTGTAAATGTTATGCGCTCACCAGAAATAGGGGTTTCATCAGAATCTAGTAGTGTGGCAGTTATATTTAACGGCGAATCACTTGATACAATATTAGATTCACTACCGTCTGTTTGAGAATACCCTGCTACACTTACTGAGAAAGGATTTTCAACATCACTGTCTGAATCCCCTGTTGAACTGTAGCTGAAGCTATCTGTATATGAGGTACTATCGATAGTAAAAGTTGCAGTAACTTCTCCAGCTCCTTCAACTGTACCAGCCATCAGTTCAACAATAGCTATGCCATCACTGTTTGTAAGTGCGGAAGCTTGATTTAAAGCTCCAACATCATCTGCTAGGGTAAAAGTAATACGCTCACCTGATACTGCACCGCCATCTTCATCTTCTAAAGTAGCTCTAAGCTCTAAAGGAGCAGCCGCTGTGACAGTATTTGACTCAGTGTCACTAGATTGTAAGTAACCTTTTAAAGTTACCGTGTAAGTGGATGTTTCTGTAGTAGAATCGTCATCATCTCCGATGGTGCCGTCTTTTTCGATTGTTCCACCACCACCACAAGCGCAAAGCAAAATGCTAAATAGTGTAATGCTGAGTAGTCGCGTTAAAGGCATGGACCTCTCCCTAGCGTTGTTATTATTTACTAATAGTTGTTTACCTAATATTAACCTATAACTTAGTCTAATATCACAGTTTTTTGTCACTTTTTTATGTAAATAATTCCGCAAAGGCTATTTTTTTCTGTAGTAAATATTTCCTTGCTGGTAGTCTATGGCAAATTTGAAAAAATAGATTAGGGAATATGTCTAAAATACGTTCAATGAGTTTAACTACCCGTATCATGATTGGCATGGCACTGGGTATTGCAGTAGGCTTTTTATTTCAGGCTATATTAGCTGGTGAAGACGATTATCTAATTCCTCTTGGGTTATTCTCTTTGCCAATTAAAGCTTTTTTTGTAGATGGCCTTTTCCATGTTGGCGGACAAATTTTTATTGCCAGCTTAAAAATGTTGGTTGTGCCGCTGGTATTTGTATCGCTTGTGTGTGGTACGTGTAGCTTAAGCGATCCTAAAAAATTAGGCCGCTTAGGTGGTAAATCGATTGGCTTATATTTAGTTACAACTGCCGTGGCAATTACCGTAGCTATTTCACTGGCGTTATTATTTAACCCAGGTCAAGGCATTGCACTGCCATCAGATGCAAGCTTCAATGCTAAAGAAGCCCCTACCTTAGCGCGAGTGATTATCGATATGTTCCCTACTAACCCATTCGAAGCAATGGCTAAAGGGAACATGCTGCAAGTTATTGTGTTTGCGCTTTTATTTGGTGTATCAATGGCGCTAAGTGGCAAAGCAGGTAAACGTGTTGCCGCTGTATTTGAAGATTTAAACACGGTTATTTTAAAACTAGTAACGCTACTAATGAACATTGCACCTTACGGTGTGTTCTTTTTAATGGCTAAACTTTTCACCACTATCGAAATGGGATTAATACTCAGCCTGGCTAAGTACTTCCTTGTTGTAGTGGCGGCGTTATTAATTCACGCGTTTATTAATTACAGTATTATTTTAAAAGTATTAACAGGCCTTAACCCGCTTACCTTTTTAGCTAAAATGAAACATGCGTGTTTATTTGGTTTTAGCACTTCAAGCTCAAGCGCGACTATGCCTATTACACTTGAAACTGCGACCAAAAAACTCGGCGCTAATAACTCGGTTGCCTCTTTTACTATTCCGCTAGGCGCTACCATTAACATGGATGGCACAGCTATTATGCAAGGCGTGGCAACAGTATTTATTGCACAAGTGTTTGCTGTTGATTTAACGATTTCTGATTACTTAATGGTTATTCTAACCGCAACGCTTGCCTCGGTAGGCACCGCGGGTGTGCCTGGTGTGGGTTTAATTATGCTTGCAATGGTACTTAACCAGGTAGGTTTACCTGTAGAAGGGATTGCAATTATTATTGGTGTTGACAGATTACTCGATATGACGCGCACAGCCGTTAATATAACGGGTGACTGTATGGTAACTTGTGTGGTTGCTAAATCAGAAGGTCAATTAGATGAAACAATATTTAACGACCCGAACGCAGCTAAAGACTTAGAAGATTACCACAAATCTACTGAATAATTATTTAAGCCCATAAAAACCCTTGCTAAGCAAGGGTTTTTTATTACCTATAATAACGTTTTATGGGTTCATTGCTTTAAAACGCGACATTAAATTAACGCCTGCTTTATTTACAGAGCTACTTAGGCCAATTGCTAACTTATCACTTAATCCTTTCTTAATTTTGTATTTTACTTTATATATTTGACGCTCAGCTTGTTGTTCTAATAACGCATCATCACTGGTTTTAATTACATCAACTAAGCCCTTTTCAATTGCTTGTGTTGCAAACCAGTGCTCGCCCGTTGCCACATTATCAATATTAAGTGTTGGCCGTTGGCTGCTTACAAACTCTTTAAACAAACCATGTGTTTGCTCTATTTCATCACGAAATTTTTCGCGGGCTTTATCTGTATTTTCGCCGAACAAGGTTAACGTACGTTTAAATTCGCCTGCTGTAATTTGCTCAAACTCTACATCGTTTTTCTTTAAAATTTTATTAAAGTTAGGTATTTGTGCAATAACACCAATAGAGCCAACAATAGCAAAAGGAGCCGCTAATATTTCATCGGCCACACAGGCCATCATGTAACCGCCACTCGCTGCTACTTTATCAATAGAAACCGAAAGCTTAATACCTGCAGTTTTAAAACGCTGTAATTGCGATGCAGCTAAGCCATAGCCATGCACCACGCCGCCCCCACTTTCTAAGCGAACTAATACTTTATCTTTCTCAGGATTAGCAATGGCAATAATTGCAGTCACTTCTTCGCGTAGGCTTTCAACTTCATGAGCGTCCATACTACCTATAAAATCAATAACATATAGGCGTGGCTTCGGCTCATCATTTGCTGCTTTTTTAGACTCGACTTTTTGCGCTTTATGATGCGCTTTTAACTCTTTTTTAGTTAAAGTGTTTTCTAAAAAGCTGTGTTTTAAGTCATCTAGTTGCTCAGACAAATCGTCTATTTCTATGGCTCCTTTTTTAGCTTTAGGCTTTACTGCTGAACCCACAATAAGGGTTAAAATAATTGCAATAGCAATAACAAAGGTAGCCGTTTTAGCAAAAAACAAACCGTATTCGTATAAAAATTCCAACTGGTCTCTCCATTTATAAATTTAAGCTAATTTATCATGCTTTATAACAAAAAAAAGCCACTAAACAGTGGCTTTTCAAGGTTAATAAGGTATTTGCTGATTAATCAGTCACAACCTCTGGGTTACTGACTAATAACATACGCCCGCGTGCAGCTAAATAAGTAGCTACTTGGAGCTGCATTTCAGCGTTTGCTGCTGCACTGCCCTCAACAGTTGCCGCTTGGGCATCGTCTTGTGCTGGCGTTAAAATTGAGCCATGGTGCCCTTTTGTAAATTTCACCAAATAACTCGCCGGGGTTTCACTTAGTGCTTGTGAAGTGCTTACTGTTTCAAGCCCCATTAATGTTGCTAACGGAATTGTGCCCGATATAGGGTTATTTGCTGCCGCTGGCGGAATAACTTGGTCTGGTTTGTTATCTGCGCCATCGCCTACAACTACATTAGTGTATACAGGTGTACCTAAAGCATCTACCGCTGCTGCGTAATTTGTTGGGTCTCCGCTATCAAGTGCTGTTTGCGCTGCAAAAGCAAACTCGGTCATTACCGCTTGGATGTTGGCAAGTTTTGTAGTTTCCCCTGCCGTAGTAAGTGAGGTTACATACGCCTGATAGCCACAAGTTAAAAACGCTTCCATATCTGGTAATAATGTACCACAGTTTGAAATAGCATCCGCTTGTAAAAACTCGTTAAACTCTTGCGACTCTGCTGTGCCAGCTTGCGATAATACAGAGCCTTGAATGAATGGCCCAAACGCAGCCGATTCAAGTAAAAAGCTTGCTATACCGCCACCGCCACTGGCAAGTGCTACCGTGTTTACCTTAAATAATGGGTCAACTGTATCTGCAAGCGGAGTATTAGCCTGAGCTATAAATGCAGGTGCAACAATAGAGCCTAAAGAATGCCCTACATAGGTTACATCTTGTGCGTTAATCGTCGCATCATTAATAAAGTTTAAACCTAAGCGTAAGCCTAATAAATCTGCTGATGATTGACGCAAGCTATCACGAGCCACTAATAATGAGTTTAAGTTCATGTAACTTAGTACTGAACCCGTCGTTGCATTAAAGTCATCTGTCCCATCAGCATCAACATCTACACCACGCTCACCATGGCGAGGATGGTCAATCGCCGCTGTGGCAAAACCTTGAATTGAAAGTTGTGCAGTTAATGCCAACATGCTTTCTTTGTCTGTTGTTATACCGTGTTGCATAATAACAACTGGCCAGCCAGTTTCTGGCATTTCAATTGGATCAAGACCTTGTGAATCACGAATAAAATTAATAACCGGTAAAATAGGTTTGGTTATTTGCACTGGCACATTCGCCATGCTTTGCACTTTAGGAATAGAGTTATATTTAGTTAAATGGCGCGTAGTGTCTAAACCTAAATCACGCAACTGTCCGTCACTTAACGCAGCACAAAGCCCATCATTATCGCTAATTGGCTCTGCAGGGAAAGCCTCGCCTGCTGCAGCTTTGTAACCTAAAACAGCTACCGCGTTGTCACACATAGCTTGCCAATATGTATCATTTAAATCACTTATTTCAGTGCCTGTTGGGGTGCCTAAATACATAGGTAACATAACGCTACCTTTTAAATATTGCACACCAGAGAACGCATCCGATACGCTAACACCCGCAGCTGCAAATACTTGCTGCACATTTACCATTGCTTGTTCAGGCACACTTACCATTGGTGTTGGCAAAGCATCATTTTGTAAGCTAGCTGCCAGTAAGTTTTTAATTGTACCAAGCACTGGGCCTGCTGATTGAATGGTCATAGCAGCAGAAAATATAATATCATCTTTAGTAATATCACCTGAGCTTACAACCACATTTTCATAGCTATTTACAGCCGCTTGAAGACCAAGCTGAGCATCAGTAATCAATGGCGCTTCTTCACTTACAGAAGCGTAAGTAGAAGAAGGCTGAATAGAACGCCCTTGAGAGTCTTTTAATCCAGTGGTTAATACATTTATGTATGAACTTCCTGGTGTGAAAGGCTTTAATGGGATAATAGCAACTGCATCGCCAGAGGCTTGAGAAACAAAGTCTACGCCGTAGGTTAATTCTCCTACCAATTTACACGCTGAACCAGCTGTAACAACAGCACATTCGGCATCAGTTAAGCTTGCGCCCATAACCACTTCAAATATTCTTACTGTACCAGGCGACGCTGCAGAGGTTTCATCAAGCGATACGCCTGTAGGGAAAGTTAAATCAATTTTGTAAGGCACTTGCGATGACCAGCCATCTAACGCACCTAGCGCTAATTGCGGATCTGCATAAGCAGTGCGAGGCACAGAGACGTTATCATCGTCTAATTCACCTGGAATATTAATTGTGCCGTCTTGAGTGCCGCTCATTAATAAATCGTTAGGGACAGATAAAACCCCATTCGCAGGGTCAAAGGTCACCGTGGCATTAGGTATTATGGTTGCAGTATCGTTTTTAACATCTTCTAATGTTTCTCCGCCGCCACAACCTGCTAACGCAGCTGTAACCGAGAGTGAGAGTAGCATTTTTTTCATATTGTTGGCTCCGCACATATCTTTATTTTTATAGTGTGTTCGTTCAAAGTAAGTGTGTTTAATCAGTGTAGTAAAGTTAAAACAATGTAATCAGTTTATTAATGAGACATTAGACCAGTTAAACTTAACGTAAAGTTTATAATTCCGCCACCTAAATTTTCAATAAATTCGATTACTTGACGATTTGCTATGTTAAAATCAAAAAAATTTTATAAATTGGTATTTATATGCAAACTTATCAAGCAACTCCAAATGCACTTCAAAATAAAGTAATTTTAATTACAGGTGCCGGCGATGGTATTGGCCGCGTAGCAGCAATTACCTACGCAAAGCATGGCGCGACAGTTATTTTACTTGGTAAAACAACAAATAAGCTCGAATGCGTTTACGATGAGATTGTCAATGCTGGTTACCCTCAGCCTGCTATTGTGCCAATGGACTTAAAAGGCGCGACAAAACAAAACTACCGCGATTTAGCAGCCACAATCGAAAGTCAATTTGGCCGATTAGACGGCTTATTAAATAATGCCGGTATTTTAGGTTCGCTCGGGCCACTTGAGCACTTTTGCTCTTCTACGTTTGAAAACATCATGAAAGTGAATGTTACTGCGCAAGCAATGATCACCAAAGCGCTATTTCCTGTGTTGCGTAAATCAGAAAATGCCTCTATTGTTTTCACTTCATCAAGCGTTGGCCGTAAAGGGCGTGAATTTTGGGGGCCTTATGCAATATCTAAATTTGCAGTTGAAGGCATGATGCAAACATGGGCCTGCGAAGTAGGTAAAACCAATATCCGTGTAAATTGTATAAACCCTGGCGCAACGCGTACCTCTATGCGCGCATCAGCGTATCCTGGGGAGGATCGCGATAAGCTTGCTACCCCAGAAGATTTAATGCCAACGTATTTATATTTAATGAGTGATGACTCGAGCGATGTAAACGGTGAATCTCTCGATGCGCAACAAAAAAAGTAAACTACATTTTTAATTATAAAAAAAGCCGCATACATTGCGGCTTTTTTGTCGGTAATTTTTGGTAATTATACCAATTCGCTTAATTAAATTATCTATTTTAAGGCTAGAAAAACGTGTTGATCGCTTGGCAAAAAATTCGCTATTTAGCTGTGCTAAATGAGCATTTTTTTACCTAGGTAACGACACATTTAACCCCGCAAAATGATTAAGTATTATTGCGGGTTAGTATTACTTACGCTTAGTTTGCTTAACACGTTGGTTATGCTTTTTAACCGCTTTACGAATTTGGTT
>Ga0208334_100086_pt1 | contig 50476 bp, 39 predicted proteins | sample DeeseametaMP0900_FD_184201 | JGI IMG/M metagenome (GOLD analysis project Ga0208334, IMG submission 184201) | Marine microbial communities from the Deep Indian Ocean - MP0900 (SPAdes) | ecosystem: Environmental > Aquatic > Marine > Oceanic | place: East of Durban, South Africa, South Indian Ocean...
TAAAACAGCCAGTATGGCGAGAAAAAAGAAAATGGCAGGGCTAGACGATGATTATCGCTCAACCCTGTTAGAATCTGGGATTAAAATGCGCTAGCCATGGACCTTGTGGCGCAAAGCGTTGAAAACTTAGGCTCAATCGACATATTAGTGAATAATGCGGGTAAACAACAGTTTGTTGCCGAGTTAGACGATTTATCTACCGAGCAATTTTGCCAAACATATGCAACAAATGTATTTGCTATGTTTTGGATAACAAAAGCGGCGGTAAAACATATGCCACCGGGCGCTAGTATTATTAATACAACCTCTATCCAATGTTATCAACCCTCTGCTGGGCTTCTTGATTACGCATCGACCAAGGGCGCAATTACAAGCTTTACTAAAAGCTTAGCAAAAATGGTGATTGATAAAGGCATTCGGGTTAATGGGGTTGCTCCTGGGCCAATTTGGACCCCGCTTCAACAAAGTGGTGGCCAACCGGCTAAAAAATTGCCTGAATTTGGTGATAACGTACCATTAGGTAGACCAGGTCAGCCTGCTGAACTAGCACCCACCTATGTCTACTTAGCATCGCAAGAGTCAAGTTACATTACCGCTGAAATAATCGGTGTTACAGGTGGGCAGCATCTACCTTAATCATGCTGGTTCACTTATATTAGTTAATCTTAGCTTATTGATTTTATAAAATAATAGCGGCGTATATACGCCGCTATTTTTACCTTGCCTTTTTTCAATTATACCTAAATGAGCCCCACTAAGTATTGGTGAGGCTCTGGTTAACAATACCTTAGACAGCATCTTAGCTTGGTACTAAAAACCTGTGTTCATACAGCACTATTTAGCTCAGTGTGAGCAAGAGTGCGCCGAGTTAGACACGCATAAATTAACTGCATAAATAACTTAAGCCGATTAAGTGTTATCTTTTTTAGCACGTATACCGCGAATGAACTCTTCTAAATAAGGCGTAAATTCTAGCGCAAGTGCTATAAATAGCACCGTTGCCAAGTAAGTTATTGGTAAAGGAGAGGCTTTTAATTGCAGCGTAAAGTCAGGAGGAAAGCCGCCTGGAGTAAATAAAGCGGTAAATTGCTCCCAATGGCGCGCAATAATTAATACCAAAGCTAACAGGGGTATCATTTCTAAAAAACTGTGTATATGTTGCTCTACCGGCCCTACCCTTCGCTTACTTACCGCATAAGTTACATCCCACATTGCTGTAAGCTCATGCAGAAAAAACAACACAATACAAAGGGCAATAATCAAACTATTAACTTCAAAAATTAAAACGAGGATTAACGGAATGCCCACTTCGGCAAACATTAATAAATGAATAAATGACTCTTTAGCACCGCTGGTTGTAGAAATATTACTACGTCGATGACAAAACCAATCAGCAATACCAGCAGCAAGCCAAACAGGGATCACAAAATACATTAAAATCAATAAAGTTGGGTCAGTCATAGTTTGTTAGTCCTTAATATTTGGTTTTAATAACCCTCATGCTTAAAACTAAACATTTACACTTCATCACCTTGATCATTTATCACTAGCGATGTGAAAAAACATATTTTTCAAATAATTTATCAGTCACTTTTAAGATTGCTTGAAGATTATTTACGTTTTTACGCTTTTACCTTTTTGTAAATGAGATACCATTTTAAACGCGCCCTTGAGCGAGCATTTGGTATGCTCAATATCTATTTACAACTAATAAGTAGTTCAAGTGCTATGCCAAATCTCGACGCTTAATTGATTTAATGCTATTTTAGCTATAGGTAGGTGTAGAGGTGTTTTTTACTTTGCCGTATATATTTTTATTGTGAAAAAATAGAAAATATATCGCTTATCATTGTAAGTTTTTCATTCACAAAGCTAGATAAGGAGGTTGTGGTAAAAGTAAAACTAGAAGCTGAATAACCCTATTTGTTGTAGATTTACGATAGCTTAAAACAAAAAAGTAAGCCGCATACTTGTAATAAAGCAGCCTTTAAAAGCTCTTTTACGATAATACGTTCATTACTGCCATCTACACTCGCGCATATTTACTTTGTCGTTTTTAAAGCTAACCCCTTCTAATAATAGCTTTTGGCGCTGCTCTTGGTATTTATCACTGCCTGCAGGAAATGATATTTTACCCTGGCTGTTTACTACTCTGTGCCACGGTATAACAGAATCATCTGGCATTTGCTTTAAAAGGCGCCCTACTAAGCGTGAATTTTGCGGATAACCGGCAAGCGTTGCTACTTGCCCGTAACTTGCTACAAAACCTACAGGTATATTTGCAATAATGGTGTAAATGAGGGTTTCTTTATCAATATCAGCGGTCATTAACGTACGCCTCACTGAGTACTTTAAATTGCTCCCAAATAGAGCGCGCAACAGGGCCATGGTGTATTGCATCACGCCTAAATGCACGTACTTCTATACCAAACTCATCTTCTCTGTCGTTTATCTGTATTTGCTGTAACAGCCCGGCTTCTATTTCAGGGGCGCAATAGTCTATGTTCATCATTGCCCAGCCGGCACCAGCAAGCAAAAACGACTTTAAATTGGTTACATCGTCAATCTTCATTAAGGCAGAGCCTTTTGAGTAAGAAAGCTTGTCGCTGTCTATGCTTAAGTCACTTTCAAACATGGCCAAACACGGGTAATTTTGTAGCTCGTTAAAGGTCATGTACTTAGGAAACGTATTAGTAGATGCAATAATTCCAATATTTAATTTACCAATTGGTAGGCTCTCTAAGTGCCCTGTTGCATGAAATAAGTCAAACCAAGGGCCTATGCCTAACTCCACTTGCCCACTATTTACTTGCTCTAAAGAGACAAAGCGTTTGCCACTGGTTAAATTAAACTCTGTACGCTTAAATAGTCTAAAAGTATTACTTATGATCTCGTTATAACTGTCTTTTTGACAAATTTGCTCGTAGCAAATTCGATATTGTGGCTCGTTACCCAGCGCAAGCTCTTTAGCAAGCTGTGCCAGCTCATCATTTGCATGCAATAATTGTTGAGCTTCGCGATGAAAAACACGCCCTTTTTCAGTTAACTGTAATCGGTACTTGCTTCTATCGAGTAGTTCAAAGCCAATTTTTGCTTCTAGGTTTTTAATTGCTAAGGTAAGCGCAGGCTGAGTTTTATGTAATTTAAGCGCCGCGCCACTTAAACTTGCACTTTGTACAATGGCATCTAAAATTTGTAATTGATTCAGCTTCATACTGCGCTCAACATGATCATAAATAAAACTTATTATGTTTCTAAAATTTAATGAATTTTATTTTATATGGTTGCGGCGTATCCTGCACTTAATTATTTTGCCCATCATTGCCACGGAGAAGACATGAAACTCTTTCGTCTATGTATACTTACTACGACTTTACTTACCTTAATGGCCTGTTCAGAGCCAGAAAAGCAAGTAAAAGAAGAGCCCATTAGGCCTGTAAAGTTATTCAATATAGGACATGATTCGCAAACAAATGTGCGCAGTTTTCCTGCTGAGGTGGTTGCTAACCAAGGCTCGTACTTAGCATTTAGAGTCAATGGTGAACTAGTAGAGTTTCCGGTATTAGCAGGTGAAGAAGTTGAAAAAGGGCAACTTTTAGCAAAGCTTGACCCAGAAGACTTTCAATTACAATACGATGATAGAAAAGCCCGTTATGAGCTTGCTAAATCACAACTTAGCCGCATTGAACAATTACTTGAAAAAAGAATCGCGAGTCAATCAGAGTACGATGAAGCATTGGCCAATATGCAAGTGGCAGAGTCTGCCTTTAAAATTGCCGAAACCAACCTAGAATACAGCGAGCTGCGCGCCCCATTTGCAGGGACTGTAGCCAAAGTATTTGTTAAAAACTTTGAAAACATTCAAGCCAAGCAAAACATTTTACGCCTAGAAACCCGCGATTTAATGGATGTAGAAATCCAAGTTCCTGAAAAAATAATAGCGCGCATTAAAAAAGGCAGCGACTACCACCCTACCGTTGTGTTTGACGGTTATGATAATAAAGAGTACACCCTTGATTTAAAAGAGTGGGACACGCAGGCCGATCCTACTACGCTTACCTACAAAGTTGTTTTTTCGCTACCAGTGCCTAAAGACTTTAACCTACTTGCAGGGATGACGGGCCGTGTATTTATCGATTTATCAAAAGTAACCAGCTCGCAAGTGGCTTACACTATTTTACCGGTAGAGTCGGTTTTTTCTGAAGCTAAAGAAAGCGTGTCGGATAACGCCTATGTGTGGATATATAACCCAGAAACCGGCGTTGTTAATAAACAAGCCGTTAAAGTGGGCCAAGTACACCGCGACGGCATTGAAGTGCTAAGCGGTATTAAAGAAGGCCAAATTGTCGTTTCTGCTGGCGTACACTCATTAGATGAGGGCATGAAAGTACGTCCATGGAATAAAGAGCGAGGCTTATAATTATGAGCTTTGCGCAACTCTCCATAGAGAAAAAAGTAATTAGCTGGATGTTTGCACTACTGCTGTTAATTGGCGGGAGTGTGTCGTACTTTGATTTAGGCCAACTAGAAGACCCAGAGTTTACGCTTAAAACCGCCATGGTTATTACTATGTATCCGGGTGCATCGCCACAACAAGTAGAGGAAGAAGTCACCTTTCCTATCGAAAATGCGATTCAGCAACTCCCCTACGTAGATTATGTGACCTCTATTTCATCAAATGGTAAGTCGCAAATATCGGTAGAAATGAAAAGCACCTACCGAAAAGAGCAGCTGCGCCAAATTTGGGATGAAATGCGCCGTAAAATTAACGATTTAGCGCCTTCACTCCCGAGTGGCGTTTACCCAAGCACCATTTTAGATGACTTTGGTGATGTATACGGCGTTATGTATGCGGTTACCGGCGATGGCTACTCTTATGATGAACTTAAAGATTACACCGATTACTTAAAGCGTGAACTCGTACTCGTTAAAGGTGTGAGTAAAGTGACCATTGCTGGTGAGCAACAGCCTCAAGTAATGGTTGAAGTGTCTACCCGTAAATTAGCACAACTGGGTATTGCCCCAAGCCATATTTTTGGTTTACTGCAATCGCAAAATACAGTCTCTAACGCAGGTAAAATTAGAGTGGGCGATGAGTCTATACGCTTTCACCCAACCGGCGAATTTAAAGATGTTAAAGAGCTCGAAACCCTGCTTATATCTAAACCCGGTGCTAGCGAGCTTATTTACTTAGGTGATGTAGCCAAAGTATTTAGAGAATACGCAGAAGTACCCAGCAATGTTATTCGCTACAACTCAGAACAAGCGCTTTTAATTGGCGTCTCGTTTATGAATAGCGTGAACGTAGTAGATGTAGGTAAACGTATTGACGGGCACTTAGCAGAGCTTGAATATCAACGCCCACATGGCATACATGTAGAATCGGTGTATAACCAACCTAAAGAAGTAGAAAAATCGGTAGATGGCTTTATTGTCAGCCTAGTAGAGGCGATTGCCATTGTAATTGTGGTACTGCTTATATTTATGGGGTTAAAAAGTGGTATTTTAATTGGCGGTATTTTATTACTCACCGTTTTAGGCACCTTTATATTTATGAAGTTGTTCGCCATAGACTTGCAACGTATTTCTCTGGGTGCGCTTATTATCGCCCTTGGTATGCTGGTAGATAACGCCATAGTAGTAACCGAAGGCATATTAATAAATTTAAAGCGTGGCCAAACTAAGTTAAAAGCTGCGGTTAATATTGTAGAACAAACTAAATGGCCGCTACTAGGCGCTACAGTTATTGGTATTACTGCGTTTGCCCCTATTGGCTTAAGCTCTGATGCGACCGGTGAATTTGCGGGTAGCTTATTTTGGGTATTGTTTATATCGCTTTTACTAAGCTGGATCACCGCCATTACGCTTACGCCATTTTTTGCAAATTTAATGTTTAAACAAGATGAATTTAAAAAAGCTAAAAATGCTGAGGGCGAAGAGGAAGATGACGACCCATACCAAGGCTTTATTTTTACCGGCTATAAAGCACTTTTAGATGTGTCTATGCATTATCGTAAAACCACGCTTGTGCTTATGGTCGTGCTACTTTGCTCGGCGGTGGTTGGTTTTGGTGCGGTTAAACAATCGTTTTTCCCCGCCTCTAACACGCCTATGTTTTATGTAGATTACTGGCAGCAACAAGGCTCCGACATAAGAGCAACGCTAGAGGGAATTAAAAAGCTTGAAAACTACCTTCAAAAAGAAGAGCTAGTTGAAGAAATAACTAGTACTACAGGCCAAGGTGCTCCACGCTTTATGCTTACTTATGCACCGCAAAAGTCGTATTCGTCATACGGGCAGCTCATTATTAGAGTAAAAAACCGCGAGGCGGTGGCTGTAGTAATGAAAAAAGTGCGTGAATACTCGAAAAATACACCGCTTTCAGCTGAGCTTAAAATTAAGCCTATGGAAATTGGCCCCTCAACCGATGCTAAAATTGAAGCACGCTTTACAGGCCCCGATCCGGTAATACTGAGACGATTAGCCGCCCAGGCTGAAGAAGTTATCGCACAGGACGACGGCGCTTATAATATTCGTGATGATTGGCGCGCACGCACTAAAATGATTCGTCCACAATTTAACGAACAAAAAGCGCGCCGTTTAGGTATTAGTAAGTCAGACCTTGATGATGTACTGCTTACTAGCCTTTCTGGCAAGCAAGTGGGTGTATATCGTGATGGTACGCAACTTTTGCCAATTATTGCTCGCTCACCGGCAAATGAGCGCCTAAATGTAGAAAGCGTTCACGATTTACAAATATACAGCCCTGTATTGGGTGTATTTGTGCCAGTAACGCAAGTGGTTGACGAATTTGTGGTTGAATGGGAAGACAGCCTAATTATGCGCCGCGACCGAAAGCGCACAATAACGGTAATGGCCGATCACAACGTATTAGGCGATGAAACTGCCGCTAAGTTATTTGCACGCGTGCGCGGACCCGTAGAGGCAATAGAGCTACCGCGTGGCTATAAATTAGAATGGGGCGGCGAGTATGAGTCGTCATCGGATGCACAAGCCGCTATATTTGGTTCATTACCGCTGGGTTATTTAGCGATGTTTGCGGTAACCGTACTGCTGTTCAATTCACTTAAACAGCCTTTAGTTATTTGGGCTACAGTGCCACTTGCCATTATTGGTGTGAGTGCGGGCATGTTAATAATGAATGCGCCATTTAGCTTTATGGCACTACTTGGATTACTAAGTTTAAGCGGGATGCTGATTAAAAACGGCATAGTGTTGGTCGATCAGATAAATCTTGAGCTTCGCGATGGTAAATCGCCTTATCAAGCTGTGTTTGAATCTGGCGTTAGCCGTGTACGCCCTGTAGCCATGGCGGCTATTACCACCATTTTAGGTATGATCCCGTTGTTGTTTGACGTGTTCTTCCAATCAATGGCGGTAACTATTATGTTTGGTTTAGGCTTTGCAACCATACTTACGCTTATCGTAGTGCCTGTGCTTTATACTGTTGTATTTAGAATAGACTACGAGCCTAGAAAGTAATTTAAAAGCCTTACAGGACGTTTAAAACGCAGCTTACCTCACAGTAGCTGCGTTTTTTATTATTTAAACCGAGGTTAAAGATGGGCTTAATAAACTAGGTTGTATTTGTATTCTCTTTGGCTATTTTCGCTTTATAACAGACGAAAATAGCAATGTAGATTTAAACAACTACCGTTTCACGGGCGGTATTGCACAGGTAATAACAGGCATGTTTGACGGTACTTACGATTTAATTAAACAACTGCGCTCTAAAAACAGCGTATCTGCATTAGCCATTTATTTAGGGCTTTTTTTACTTTATATTGGCGTTGTGTTTTATAAATAACCCCTCAAATGACAGCAAAACAACTTTTTAGAATAATAATTACCGCTAGTTTACTATTCCCACCCCTATTTTTTATTGCTTGGGATGAAAATCTCGATCCCCCCTTTATTGCCAATACCGCTTATGATTTTTTAACACATAAGCTGCTTCCTGTTTTGTCAGTAATAATTAGTATTGCAGGGGGGATGTACGGATACAAAAAGTACAACGCATGCATAACATTTAAATCAAATTTTAAAGACTACTTAGAGGATGATGGGAAGCTTAGGGGCTGGCTGGGTATTTTGTTTATACCGGTTTTGGTTTATTTATGGCTGTGGGCTAGTTTTTGTATTTCAGTAAAGTTATGGACGTATTATTATAGCGACAATAGCTGGCAGCAAGAGTACCAGCTACTGGCTGTAGAGGCGTGTCCGAGTGATTACGAATACAGCTGCGCAAAACTGGTTGTGCTTGATTTACAAACTTACAGAAAGCGCTCTTTTAGGTGGTATTTAGATAAACCAGCATTAAAGCGGCTAAAAAATGAGAAAATAAACATCGTGGGCGTTAAAAGCCCACTCGGTAACGTTGTACATCAAATACAATGGTAAGTGCGCACGCTATTTTTTTAAACTTAATGTGCCAGATGAACGCGCTTTACCGTTTGCTGGCTTTTTGTTGTTTGCGCTTTTGCTATCGCCTTGCGTATTTTTGCTAGCGCCCCCTTTACCTACATAGGTGGTTGAGCGCTTTTGAAAAGGGGTATTACTTCTTTGAGTGCGAGTGCCTCGCTCATTATTAAAGGCGCGTGGGTTTTCACCCTGAAAATCACGCTTTTTAGGCTCGCCTTTGTTATTGGCATTTTGCTTATTGGTATCAACCGAGTGCTCTTGCGTTTTACCCGAATCAGCAATGGAGTCATTAATTTGCGCCATTTCTACGTCGGTTAAATGTCGCCACTGGCCTACTTTTAAGCCCTTTAACGTTACATTCATAATGCGGGTACGTTTAAGGGTCACAACTTCATAACCTAGGTATTCACACATACGACGAATTTGGCGGTTTAACCCCTGCGTAAGCACTATTTTGAATTCTTGCGGAGCTGTTTGTGTCACTTTACATTTTTTTGTAACGGTATCTAAAATAGGAATACCGTTGGCCATTTTGCTCACAAATTGGCGATTGAGTGGTTTATCAACTGTCACCACGTATTCTTTTTCGTGGTTATTACCCGCTCGCAAAATTTTATTAACGATATCGCCTTCGTTAGTTAAAAAAATCAATCCTTCTGAAGGTCTGTCTAAACGGCCGATAGGAAATATACGGGTGGGATAATTAACGGCTTTGACAATATTACTTTGAATTTTACTCTCGGTGGTACAGGTAATACCCACTGGCTTATTATACGCAATGTACACGCGTTTTGGTTTTTCGCGCAGCGGTTTTCCATCTACTAAAACAGTATCGGTATCAGCCACTTTTACGCCCATTTCAGGCGTATTACCATTAACTGTTACACGACCTTGCTCAATATATTTATCGGCTTCACGGCGTGAACAAAAACCTGTTTCACTAATAAATTTATTTAAACGTTTTAATTCGGTCATGGCACTTAATGGTCCTAATTTTAAAGGCGACTAGTGTAAACCACACGCCATTATTTTTCGCCCCTAATTTAAACCTTTACGCATTAATTTTTGCAATTTTTGCTTGAGTTAACCTGCGCCAAACATATTCCAGTGGCCCTTGCTCATAATAGCGACAATATAAAGCTGTAAACAATAGCTGCACGCTAACCAGGCCAGTCGCGATTATCCAATAGTCTATTCGGTTAAAACTTAATACCCACTGCGGATACAACACTTTATAAAGCAACAGCTGCATAAGTGTTTGGCATATATATAAGGTAAAGGCTAAACGCCCAGCTTGCTGAATAAGCCGACCCACATGGGCACTGTTATTGCAAAATTTAACGATGAGATGAATATAAAATACAGCCATGAACAATGCGGCAAAGGTATTTATAAACTCTTGTATGGCGAACCCTGCTCCCCCTGTGAACTTTGACGCATAAAGCCTCATGCCTGAAAAAATAAAGGCGCCAGCTATACAAACAATAAGGTGCGGCTTAGTTAAACCTTTACTAAAAACCTCATTTTTATATAAATATATGCCAATCAGCATTAGCCCTACGCACAGCCACATGATCATGATAGGAACAGCTACCAGCATTAATATATTCATACCTAGATTACTCAAAAAGTAATCGCTGTAATGCGGGCTATATAAATCGATATACTGTGCTGAATCACGATAAACGACCTCATCTGGCGCACTAAAGAGCACCAACCCCGTGGCTACACAACCAATTAAAAGAAACTCCCCTGCCCTTTTTACAAGCAGTTGATTATTACTTTGCAAATATTTTAGGGCAAACCAGCCAGATACACCGTACAAAAATAAAATGTCGCCAGCCCAAAGTAAAAAACCATGTACCAAACCAAAAATGATAAGCCAATGCAATCGCGCTTTTAAAGGCGCTGTTGATTTAACTTTTTGCCATTGAATATAAAGCCCTGCCCCAAACAATAAGCTAAACAGCGTTCTAAATCGGCCATCAACAAAAAAAGTACTCACAGCATGGATAAGGGTGTCACTGAAAGGGGAGGTAGATAAAGGAATATAGCTATAATCCATTAAGCCAAACGCATAGCCATTCATATACACTAAGCAAAGCACGGCAATGCCGCGAATAAAGTCCATATTATAATTTCGCATAATGAGCGGTTACTGTCCTTTAACTATTATTTTTATAATTATCTGCCCAATCTACGGCTTGATTATATAATCCTGGCAGCACATCACTTTTAACATTAAGTAATATAACGGCTTTTTCTAATGTCCACCAGCTACCTGTTTCGTACGCTTGTACTACATTTAAAATATAATATAGGGTGTTTTTTTCGTTTAATAATGCCGCTTTAATATCATCAGGAAAAGGTAACTTTTCGACTAATAAACTCATAGGTTGATCGAGTATGGCATCTAGTAACGAAAACAAGCCGGTTAAAAACGCCTCACCCGCCAACGATTTAGACACCTGCTTTGCTATTAGCTCACAAAAGCGTGCTCTAACTACACACACTTGCATTAATTCTGCTGGCTTTTTACCCGCGGTGTGCGCGGTAACAATTAAACTAACAAACTTTTTTAAACGCTCATGCCCTAAATACACTAACGCCTGCTTAATAGATGATATTTTACTCTGAATAGGAAAAACACCGCTGTTAATTAGCCGCATAAGCTTATAAGCCAAGGCCGCATCGGCTTCAAATAACGCACTAATTTGCTTTATATCTGGGCTTGGTTTCATTACTTGCGCGTAAATAGCCACAACTAACGCATAGTTATAATCAATGTCTTGCTGTTCGTGCATTGTGGGCTTGGCAAAAAAGTAGCCTTGAAAGTAATCAAACCCCATTTTATGTGCTTGGTGATAATCGGCTTGGGTTTCTATTTTTTCTGCTAATATTTTTATTTTTTTATGCTGTTTTAGTTTTTCTACAATCTCGGCAATATCTGATAAAGGCGTTTGCGCAATATCAAACTTTACTAGCTTAATAAACTTTAAAAATCGCTCCCATTGCTCGTTATAAACAAAGTCATCTAATGCGAGTTTATAGTTTTTATGAAAAAGCTCTCTGCAAAGCTGATAGTTATCGTCGGTGGGTTCAATGGTTTCAAGCAGCTCAATGACCACATCTTTGCAGGGTAAAAAGTCACATAAATTGTGCTTTAAAGAGTCTGGGCCTATATTTATTAGTGCCGTTTTACCAGAGGTGATGTGGCGTGTGCCTAAATTAAGCTGGTTTTCCATTATTAGGCGAGCAGTTGCTTGACCTTCTTCTATATCGGGAAAAAAGTTTTCAGCACTATTACGAAATAAAAGCTCGTAAGCAACTACATTTTGCTTACGATTGAATATTGCTTGCCTTGCAACAAATACAGACACATTACCTACTTCTTATTTATATACTCAAACTAAGTAATTAATAGCGTAAATAAGTATAAATGTCACTTCTACTGCGTTTAATTTTAATGATTTAGCAATACATGCTTGAAATATAATCAGCAGCGACCGCTTCCCACGAAAAACGTGCTCCTTTAGCATTAGCTTTAATGTTACTCCATTGCTTAGGGTTTTGCTGTTTTAGCGTAAGGGTTTCAGTTAAGCATGTCATTAACCCATCAACTTGTTCATTCAACGAGCCGCCAGAAAATGCAAAGCCATTGTTGTTGTGGCTTACGGTGTCTTTTAAACCGCCAACACTGTGTACTAAACAAGGTTGCCCTGCGCGCATAGCAAGCATTTGACTAATTCCGCAAGGTTCAAACGAGCTTGGCATTAAAAATAAATCCCCAAGCTCATATAGGCTATCGCCAATACCTTGCCCATAACCTTTTAAAAACAATAAGTTTGCATTACGTGCCATGGCCTTGGTGAAAATGCTTTCAAGGGCTTTGTCACCAGAGCCTAAAATAATAAGACGACCGTTAAAACGGTTAATTATTTCACACACTTTATCAAGCGCTAATGCATTACCGTATTGTTGGCAAAGTAATAACACCTTTTGCTCGGTCAGCCTGCCAACACTTGTTACAAGGGGCCCATCTATTGGCGTGTTTTTAAACTGCAGCATGCGCTGATGCGCCACATAGTAGCTCGTTTCAAGCTGCTCATGTTTTGCCATCCAGTTAAATAAAGTATGTTCAATACGCTCATACAAGAGCGATAAAGTAACTTGCTTAGGGTTTTGCTCAGGGTATTCACAGCCATTTAATATTCCCACCACCTTGCCTTGAGCCGATTGATTTTGTAAATCAAGCTCTAAGCCTTCTCCACCAAAAAAACCTTGCTGATAATTACTCGGCTTTAGTACCTCAGTACTGTAAGTAGGTGAGACTAAATGAACTTTATCTGCCAAATTTATAGCACTGCGCATAGGATTAAAACAGTGTGGGTAACGAGGATCGCACAAATGTTGCCCGTTATAACCTAACGAAGGAAACCAAGCCTCTAAACTCGAGTCGTCGTGCTTAAAAGGCCTGATCCCTTGCAGTGCTAAATTATGAACTGTATAGGCAATATGTAAATTAGCGAGGGTATCGTAGCGTTTATCAAATTTTAATAATACGGCGACACACGCGCTATGCCAATCATGTAGATGCAGTGCTTGAGGGCGCGTTATTAAACCCTGTAGCAGCGCTTCACATAGAGCTGCACTAAATAATGCATATTTTGTTGCATCAGTAGCAAAAGGTCGCCCGGGTTCGTCATTACAATACACCGAACCCGATTGGCTAAACAGTGGGTGCGAAATAACAAATTGATTAATGTGTGTGTTGTCATCACTTATTTTAAATAAAGATAATACCTGTGGCTGCGCTCTAAATATAACAGTGACATCACCTATATATTCACGTTGCAGTTGCTCAAACCCATAATCAGGAATAACAACATCTACGCTCACGCCTTGTGCTGCTAGTGCTTTTGGGGCATCTCTGACTACATCTGCTACCCCGCCCACTTTAGCGTTTGGTAGAGCATCGTTTTCTGCGGCAACCATTAATACATGCATTTATTTACTACTTCCTTAACCTTTGTTATTCGCATCCGATTTTAAGCGAACTTTTTATTTTCGTGTGCTTGACGTTCAAGCTTTTTAGCAAGTTCCGTGAGCATATCACGGGTGACTAATACGATGCCTTTTTTAGATACCCTAAAGCCATTTTCTTCATCGGCTTTTCTATCGTAGCCAATTTCAAGCCCTGCGGGTATTTCACAGCTTCGATCAATTATGGCTCGCTTAATTTTACAATGACGATTAATGAGAGCCCCGGGTAAAATTACCGATTGCTCTATTTCGCAAAATGAACGCACGTGCACGTTTGAAAACAGCAGTGATTTTCTAACTACTGAGCCCGATACAATACACCCTCCTGATACCGTTGAGTCTACCGCCATACCGCGTCTATCTTCATCATCAAAAATAAACTTAGCCGGTGGCAACTGCTCTTGGTAGGTCCAAATAGGCCAGGTTGGATCGTATAAATCTAGCTGTGGCTCGGGCATTACCAATTCCATATTGGCTTCCCAAAACGAGTCTAACGTTCCTACATCGCGCCAATAAGGTTGCCCTTCTTGCATGGGATCTCTAAACGGAAACGCATACACACTGTGCTCTTCTATAATTGCCGGAATAATATCGTGCCCAAAGTCGCGGCCAGAACCTTCATTTTCAGCATCTTTTTTTAGCTGCTCAAATAAAAACTCAGTATTAAACACATAGTTGCCCATAGAGGCTAAGCAGGTACCTGGCTTACCAGGGACAGAGCTGGGGATCGAAGGTTTTTCATCAAAGCGACATACCCGATTTTTTTCATCAACGGTCATTACCCCAAAGGTATCTGCAGCCTCTTCAACAGGTACTTCAAGGCAACATACTGTCATGTCGGCGCCTTTTTGCACATGCTCGGCTAATAGAGCGCCGTAATCCATTCGATAAACGTGATCGCCTGACAAAATCATCACATATTTTGGCAGTTCGTGGCGAATAATATCCATGTTTTGAAAAACCGCATCGGCAGTCCCACAATACCACTCATCACCATTACGCTGAGATGCGGGTAAAATTTCAACCGACTCCCCCAGCTCTTTTTTAAAATGGCCCCAGGCGCGATTAACATGGCGAATCAAAGAGTGCGATTTATACTGTGTGGCTATGCCTACACGCCTCACACCCGAATTGATACAATTTGATAATGGAAAATCGATAATACGGTGCTTACCGCCAAAATAAACAGCGGGCTTTGCGCGCCAATCTGTCAATTCGTGTAAGCGTGAGCCGCGTCCACCAGCCAGTATTAACGCGTACGTATCTCGGGTTAAGCTACTTATGTAACGATTTGCATAACTAGGCATAATACTCTCTCCGTTTAGTCTGTGCTCTTAGTGGCATGGCTCGTAGTTGCGTGTAAGTCTGTTTCACTAATAGTTAGGGGGGTTAGGTGCCAAATATCTTCACTGTATTGGCTTATGGTTCTATCGCTTGAAAATATGCCACTTGCGGCCGTATTTAAAATACTCATTTGCGTCCAATGCGTTTGGTCTTGATACGCAGCCTCTACCTGCTTTTGCGCTGCCACATAGCTTTCAAAGTCATGTGCAACCAACCACGGATCGTGAGGGCTTTTAATAGCATTAATAATGTCGTCAAATAAATTAGGCTCAAACAGGTTAAATTGCCCGCTTTCGAGTAACTGCATTACGTGGCTTAGGTCGCTGTTTTGCTCTATTAAATGAGAAGGGTTATATCGCGATTTAATATCATCAATTTGATGAGCCTGAGCACCAAACAAAAAGAAATTATCAGCGCCAACAGCGTCTCTAATTTCGATATTCGCCCCATCTAACGTACCAATAGTAAGCGCACCATTCATCATAAACTTCATGTTACCAGTGCCTGATGCTTCTTTACCTGCGGTCGATACTTGCTCTGATAAATCGGTTGCAGGGCAAATAGTTTCCATTGCGGTTACATTATAATTTGGCAAAAACGCAACTCGTAAATAAGGCGCTGCAAGTGGGTCTTTATTAATAACCTCAGCTACGTTATTAATTAACTTAATTATTTTTTTAGCCATGTAATAACCAGGGGCGGCTTTACCCCCTAGCAGCACACAACGTGGTACTAAGTTTGTAGTATCGCCTCGGCGTATACGGTCGTATAAATGAATAACATGAAGTACATTTAATAACTGGCGTTTGTATTCGTGAATACGTTTAACTTGTACGTCAAACATCATCTCTACATCAAAATCAACACCACAGCGCTCTTTCACTAAATCGACGAGACGTTGTTTATTTTCGCGTTTAACATTTTGCCATTGCTGATGAAACGCGGTGTCGTCGAAGTAGCGGCGTAATTGGCTTATATCTGCAAAATCGCTAACCCATTTTGAGCCAATTTTTTCTGTAATTAAATGACTCAAGGCCGGGTTGCAGTGTGCTAACCAACGCCTTGGGGTAACCCCGTTGGTTTTATTATTAAACTTGTTAGGCCAAAGCTCATAAAAGGTTTTAAATAGCCCTTCTTTTAAAAGTTGGGTATGTAGTGCGGCCACACCATTTACCGAATAACTACCCACAATCGCTAAATAAGCCATACGTATTTGCGGCACGTCGCCTTCTTCAATTAACGAAAGCGCACGCTGTTTACTTGCATCGCCTGGCCAATGCTGAGCCACTTGCGCTAAAAAGCGGGCGTTTATTTCATAAATAATTTCTAAAATTCGCGGCAATAGTTTTGCAAAAAGCGGCACTGACCACTTTTCTAATGCCTCTGGCAATAGCGTGTGGTTAGTGTAAGCCATTGTGCTGGTTGTAATTTCCCACGCGTTATCCCAATCAAGCTCGTAGTCATCAACTAAAATGCGCATTAATTCTGCCACGGCAATACTTGGGTGCGTATCGTTTAATTGAAATACATGATGGGCTGCAAAGTCACTAAAGTCTTCGCCATACTGTTCAACCCATTGCGATACAATATCTTGAATACTCGCTGATGATAAAAAGTACTGTTGGCGCAATCTAAGCTCTTTACCATTTTCACTGCTGTCATTTGGGTAAAGCACCATTGTGATTTGTTCTGCTAGGTTTTTTTGCGCTACCGCTTCTGAATAACTCCCCGCATTAAACTCGGTTAAGTTAAATTCGTCGGTCGCTTCTGATTTCCATAGCCTTAGCGTATTAACAATGTCGTTTTTATAACCAGGAATAGGCACATCATATGGCACAGCTAATACGTCGTGACAACCAACCCATTGACGGTGTTCGCGCCCATGTTTATCGGTATAACTTTGTACGTGCCCAAAAAACTTCACTCGTTGTGATTGCTCAGGCGCGGCAAGCTCCCACGGGTGCCCCTCACGAAGCCAGTTATCGGGTTGCTCAACTTGGTGGCCATTTTTTAATGATTGGTTAAACATACCGTATTCGTAGCGAATACCGTAACCAACAACGGGAAGCGCAAGGCTTGCACAACTATCTAAAAAGCAGGCAGCTAAACGCCCAAGGCCACCATTACCTAGCCCTGCATCGTGCTCTGCCTGGGCTACGGTTTCAATTGTGGTGCAATACTCTTGCAGTGCATTGGAGACTTGCTCGTCTAAGTCGAGATTTAAAATTGCATTACCAAGTGCTCTACCCATTAAAAATTCCAGCGATAGGTAAGCTGTTTTACGGCGTTTTTCTTGCTTGATTTGTTGTTTGGTTTCTCTGCAACGTGCAACCAGCCGATCTCTGATTGTCAGCGCAAGCGCATGATATAAATACAGTTGCGACTCACCCACTTTGTCACGCCCTAAACTGTAATAAAAGTGCCGAGTTAAATCATCTTTTAAAGTGCTTTCATCAATTACAGGGCCTTCTTGCCACCCTTTTACCACACACACATTTTCGTCTTGCTTAGACATGACCATCGTCCTCTAAATTTGCACTAAAAACCCAGCTGCTTTGTGCTGAAATTTCGACTATTGCATCCTCTTTACTACTCACCGATGCGTTATGTACACTTGATAAAACCATCTCCCATTGCGCCGCGATAGGCGATGGGGGTAACTTACAAAAAACTGTTTTTTTACTCGCATTTAAAATGATTAATAAGGCGTATTTATTTTGCTTATCTAACAAGCTATACATTAAAAACTGGCGCTGTGGCTCGTGCCAATGCTCGTTGGTCATTTTTACGCCTTGCTCGGTAAACCATTTAACCGTAAAGCGCTCGTCAATATCTTCTGAAAACACACTGTGTTTAAACGCACTGTGACCACGCCTTATTTTTAGTGCATCGTCAATAAATCGGGTTAGTGAATGATTTAGCTGTGAGTCTTTCCATGCCAACCAACTGGTGCGGTTATTTTGACAATACGCATTATTATTGCCCCCTTGCGAGTGACCCATTTCACTGCCTGAGGCAATCATAGGCACCCCTTTTGAGAGTATTAGCGTAAGTAAAAAGTTCTTTTGTTGCTGCAGCCTTAGGGCAATAATTTTGGCATCATTAGTAAATCCTTCAACACCACAATTGGTGGAATGATTAGCGCTGTGGCCATCGCGATTTTGCTCGCCATTCGCTTCATTATGTTTATGCTCATAACTCACCAAATCGGCAAGCGTAAAACCATCATGGCTGGTAATAAAATTAATACTGTTTAGCGGCCCGCGCTGGCTGTGCTCAAAAATATCAAATGAGCCATGAATACGCTTTGCTACATTTGCAATAACGCCTTCTTCGCTTTGCCAAAATCGGCGTATTACATCTCTGTATTGGTCATTCCACTCTCGCCAAGGTGCAGCAAAAGCCCCCAGTTGATAACCTCCTGGCCCTATATCCCAGGGCTCACTAATAAGCTTTACACGGCTTAATACAGGGTCTTGTTCAATGGCTTGAAAAAATGCATGGGCGCTATTAAAACCATGGGCATTTCTGCCTAAAATGGTGGCTAAATCAAACCTAAATCCGTCTACTCCCATTACTTGCACCCAATAACGTAAGCTATCAAGTACCAGCTTTAAGGTTTTAGGATGATCAATATTAATGGTGTTACCGCAGCCTGTATCGTTTATATACACCTGAGGCTTATCAGCCACCGTTCGGTAGTAAGCTAGGTTATCTAACCCCCTGAGCGATAAAATCGGCCCATCGGCGCCCGCTTCTGCGGTGTGGTTATAAACCACATCTAAAATAACCTCTATATCTGCTTTATGAAGCTCGCTAACCATGCGCTTAAATTCGTTAATGTCATCATCAACTAAATAATCTTTATGCGGGGTAAAAAAGTTGAGTGTGTTGTAGCCCCAATAATTTTGCAGCCCCTTTGCCGTTAAAAACTGCTCACTTATAAAAGCATGTACAGGGAGCAGCTCTAGTGCGGTAACCCCTAAATTATGCAAATGCTCAATAAAGCTAGGGTGGCTTAAGCCTAAAAACTTACCTTGTAAATTTTTAGGGATATTAGGGTGTCGGCACGTGGCGCCTTTTACATGGCACTCATAAATAACGGTATTAGACCAGCTATGGTTTGGCTTTTTATGTTTATAAGGCTGGCTATTAATAACCCGTGATTTAGGTATATCAATGGCATTATTAACGGTGCTTTTAGTGCCAATAGGCATTTGCCCATAGTGGCGCTCACTCCATGTAAATTCGCCAAATAAGTCTTTTGCATAAGGGTCAATCAGCAATTTGTGCTCGTTAAACAGCAGGCCTTTTTCAGGACTGTACTCCCCTTCTACGCGATAACCATATAATGCGCCTTCGGCTAAGGGTGCTACATGGGCTGTCCATATACCGCCTTCGTTGATATGCATTGTTACTTTTAATATTTCAGAGTGCCCGCTTTTATCAAATAAGCACACATAAGCTTGTGTTGCTTTAGGTGCGTACAAGCTAAAGTTAACGCCGCCACTGCTAATAGTTGCGCCAAGTGGCTGTGGTTGCCCATGTGAAACCTCAAATCGATTACTCATCTTCAACCTTTTGTAAATAAATCGTCGTTAACCCGCCCATTGCAATTTTAACGCTATGCGAAAAGCCATGAACGCTTGCCTTTACGCTACTAACCGTGGCGTTTTTGTTTGCTGTTACTTTAATACCTGAGCCAAAAAAAGCGTCATCATCGGTGTTTAAAATAACCTTATACTTACCCGCTGCGGGTACCCCAATTTCATACTCTTGATAAGAAACAGGCGTAAAGTTTGCCACTACTACAATAAAGTCGTGGGCATTTTTAGCATAACGTACAAAACTAAATATACTTTGCTCATTATTGTTGTTATCTATCCATTCAAAACCCGCAGGGCTTGAGTCGAGTTCATACAGTGCAGGCGACTTTTTATAAACAGTATTAAGCGCTTGTACAGTGTTTTGTATACCGCGGTGGCTTTTATGTTCTAGCAAATGCCAATCAATAGAATGGTTGTGATCCCACTCTTTTCGCTGTGCTATTTCGCCGCCCATAAACAGCAGCTTTTTGCCTGGGTGCGCCCACATAAATGCGTAATACGCACGTAGATTGGCAAATTTTTGCCAATCATCACCGGGCATTTTTTCAATTAATGAGCCTTTACCATGTACAACTTCGTCATGACTTAGCGGTAAAATGTAATTTTCGCTAAATGCGTACACCATAGAAAACGTCATTTCGTGATGATGATGCTGCCTATAAAGCGGATCATGTTGCATGTAATGAAGGCTGTCGTTCATCCACCCCATATTCCATTTGTAGCCAAAACCTAAGCCATTGTGATCAACACTTTGAGTGACTCCCGGCCACGCGGTCGACTCTTCAGCCACCATCATAATGCCCGGATTATTTTTATAACTACGCAAATTTACCTGCTTTAAGCACTCAATAGCGCCTAGGTTTTCTCGCCCACCATAACAATTGGCAACCCATTCACCTTCTTTGCGGCTGTAATCTAAATAAAGCATTGAAGCCACCGCATCTACGCGCAGTCCATCAAGGCCAAATTGCTCTAGCCAATACATCGCATTAGAGATTAAAAAGCTTTTAACCTCCGGGCGGTCGTAATTATAAATATAGGTATTCCAATCAGGATGAAAGCCTTGTCGAATATCGGCATGTTCAAATAAGTGCGTGCCGTCAAAGTGGTGTAAACCATGCGGATCACTAGGAAAATGCCCAGGCACCCAATCAAGTAGCACGCCTAAGTTTGCTTTGTGGCACTGCTGAACAAAGTATTTAAAACTGCTGTAATCACCAAAGCGACTAGTTGGTGCAAACAATCCCACTGGCTGGTAGCCCCAAGAGCCATCAAACGGATATTCACTTATTGGCATTAATTGAATATGCGTAAAGCCCATTTCAAGCGTGTAATTAACCAGTTTGTCGGCAAGTTCGCTATAGCTTAAATAGCGGTTTTCCTCAGCCCTTTGCCATGAACCTAAGTGCACTTCGTAAATACTTATGGGCGCGTCTATATGGTTACGCTTTTGACGATTTTTAAGCTCGCTATCACTCAGCGAAATAGGCGTTGCTTGCTGTTGTAACACACTGGCCGTACCCGGAGCTTGCTGCATTTTAAAGGCAAACGGATCTGCTTTTTCAAGCACATCGCCTTGCTGTGTCACAATAGAAAATTTATAACAGGTATCGGGCTGAAGCCCTGCGATAAAAAGCTCCCACACACCACATGCAGGATGAAAGCGCATATAATGACGATTAGCTTGCCAAAGGTTAAATTCGCCAATAACAGATACACTGGCTGCATTAGGCGCCCACACACAAAAACGCACTCCATCAACCCCTAGTTGATTAATAAAGTGTGCGCCTAAATGTTTATATGCATGCTCTAAACTGCCTTCGTTAAATAAATACATTGCATCTGTATCTAGGCTGCTTGCAAAGCTATATTCATCGTAAAAACATAATGCTGAGTTTGCATATTCAACGTTGCACTTATAAGGCTGCGAGGGCATTTCGTTGCTTGTTGCAATGAATAAATCGCTACTGTTATAACGCTTAGCAATAACTTGTTTATCATTAATAATAATATTTACATTTTTAGCTGCGGGTAAATACACGCGTATTTCGTAGCCATTTTTATAAGCATGTGCCCCTAAAAAACTAAAAGGGTCTTTAAATCTGCCGCCTTGTAGTGCAGTTACCTGTGCGTCGTAATGGGTCTGTAATGAATCCTTTGGTGCGGTACTACTCATATCCTTTCCTTATTGAATTAACTGCAGCCAAGGTACTGGCATTATTTTTAAAAATAGCGTTGCTTGAATGAGTTAAAACACGGCGCCAATTTGGGTATTCGGTATTAGTACCGGGTATATTCACCGGATACGTTTGTTTATCTAAATCATCAAGCTGAAGTGCAAATAAACGGGTCTCACTGTGTGCAAGTGCTTTGGCAAGTTCACCGTAAACACACATAGCATCGCTAGTTTCGCTAAGTTGCTCTGCGCTATGTAACTGTATAAAACGCAGTAATCGTTGTTTTTCTTGTTGTCTTTCGTGCAATTGCTGTTGGTACTGCTGATCATCAATAAGTTGATACTGACGTTTAATATCTAAATCATCTGTTTGCCACCAGCCGCAAAATGGCGGTACGTCATGATTCGCTATCATAATTAAACAATGCTTAGGTAATTGTTGTAACGGCAAAAACTCGCCATCATGTTGTTTTTCAAAATAAAATAAGCTATTTGAATAAATACCACTTACAGCAAGTGCGTGTTTTACCTCGGGCGGGACTATGCCTAAGTCTTCACCTATTACTATGCACTGATTAAGGTGAGACTCTATTTTTAAAATAGCCAATAAGTGCTCGAAAGGGTAATAAACATAACAGCCATCTTGTGTATGGTTATTTTCAAAGCACCACCATAAGCGCCTTAGTGCCATAACGTGATCAATGCGCAAACCGCCAACGCCTTGCATGTTTGCGCGAATAAGTGAGCGATAAAAGGCAAAGTGATCATTTTTTAATTGTTGCGGGTTAAGCGCAGGCAGCCCCCAATTTTGCCCTGCTTGCGCCCAAGGGTCTGGCGGTGCGCCAACATTGGCATTATCACTAAAAAGTGATTGCTGAGATTGATACTCAACGCCATCACCTGCACAACCAACAGCAAGGTCATTAATTAAACCTATTGCCATGCCTTTATTTAAACAGTGCTGCTGACAATGGCTTAATTGTAATTTAGCCTGCCATTGTAAGTAGTAATCAAAGGTAGGATTGGCTGAATTTAGCGTAGTTAGGGTCTGGGCGTTTTGTTTGCAAAACTGTGCAAACTCATCGCGTCGTGAAGCGCTGGCATGTGCTTCAAAATGACTAAATAGCGCTTTAAATAATGCATATTTAACGGCGCTTACTTTTTCATAATTTATAAACTGTTCATTGCTGTTAAAAAGCGCTTTTACCTCATCACTGTGTAACAAAGCATCTAATTGTGGATTGTTTTTAGCATCAGCTGATAGTTCAACACAAATGTACAAAGGATTTAATAACGCACGGCTATTAGGGCTATAGGGACTGGCTCGCTCACTTTGCTGTGCAAACAGCAAATGTAATGGGTTGAGTAATATGTAGTCCATGTGTTGCTGTGCACATAAGTCACATAGCTCTAGTAAATCATTAAAATCCCCTACACCTAGGCCTGCTTTGTTTTTAACTGTGTACAACTGCAGCGAAAGCCCAGTGCGCTTAGTATCATCTACTTGAAAAACTTTTTCTGGGGTGGCCCACAATTGAATCTCTTTGCTCTGCTCCCCTACACTAACCAGCGCCTGATGATAACCTACCGGAATAGCCCCTAAAGGCACTGCTACTTCAATATAACGCACGCCATGTACATAGTAATCGCCCGTAATAGCCAAATTATGTAAGTTAGCACGCTCATAGGTTACGTTTAACTTTGGCAACGTTATCGCAACAGGTAAATCACGTTGACGCTCATCTATGCGAATATAAAAAAGGTTATCAGTTAAATTAACTAAGCTGGTATCGGGTGCTAACTCTAACCAAGGCGCAACATCTAATTGATAATTAAGCTGTGCTATTTGGTGTTCATCTTCGGTATTTACACCACAACATTGTAAGGCACGTTTGCGCGTGTCTTCGCTAAATATAACCTGCTCGCCCGTGTATTTAGTAAACTCATAACCAATACCGTGCAGATAAAACAACTGCGAAAGTGCGTCCATTTACTCGCCTTAATTTATGCGTTGAGTGTTCACTATGCTATTTTCTGTGCCAAATGTATTAGGTAGGTAGTCATCTGCTTGGTGGTCGTTATCCCAAATATCACCATTAATTAAATAACGAAAATGAAACTGCTGATCAACTGGCAAGCGTTGCTTACATTTAAATACCCCTTCTTTTTTATTAAGCTTCATAGGCACCGGCTGCCAATCGGTAAATTCGCCAAGTAAACTTACTTGCTCTGCATCAGGGTGGGTAAACTCAAAGGTAACTTCAGCTTCATTTTTTGTTTTGAAAAAACGTTTATTCAACATAGTAGGCTCCAACTAAACCAAAATGGGTACTTAATCTTTGCCACAGGGCCGATACAACACTTTAAAGGGCGATGTGGGGTGCATTTAAACATCATTAAACGCGGGTAATTTAAACAAATTTTTATTTACGCATTATTACAGTGCAAAAAAGTTTTTAGCTGCACATGTAAGGTGCGATTACGATAAAAATTTTCGCTTATTAATGACAAACTAATGTACAGCAAGTATTAAACCAACTTAATCATTTTTCATTATTAATATATTGAGCAAAAAATCGTATAAAGGTTCACACTAACCTATAAAATTCTTTCGTTATCAGTGTGCTTAAGTAATAATACACAGCATCTTACGTCTCTGAAATACCAAAAATTTCATGTTGAAAAAAAGCATTTTATTTACTACGGTAATTGTATTTATTGCACTTGCCTCCTTTGTAAGCCTTTCTATATATACCCTTTATAGTAAAAAGCAATTATCAGTAGACCCTAAATTAAAAGAAATTTCAGGCATTGAGTTTGATAAAAAAAAGCGTTTGTGGGCGATTAACGATGGCGGTGACGACCCAAAACTTTATCGCCTGGGCGAAGATGGCGCTATTGAAAAAGAAATCCTTGTTACGAATGCTAAAAATATAGACTGGGAAGACATGACGCAAAATAAATTTGGTCATTTTTTCTTAGGTGATTTTGGCAATAATAAAAACGACAGAAAGTGGTTAACTATCTATAAAATAGAAAACCCAATAGACATAAAAACAGAGACCACCGAAGCCGAAATTATTAAATTCACCTATCCTGAAATGGATGGCACTCCCATTACTCCTAACAAACGCAACTTTGATTTAGAAGCCTTTGTAGAATACAAACGCCATTTATATTTATTTACCAAAAATAGAACCGAACCTTTCGATGGCATAACCAATGTTTATAAAGTGGGCGATCATGCAGCCAATTTTGATGCACAGTTGATTGATTCATTTAAAACTTGCACAACTCTAGAAAAACTCTGTTGGATCACATCCGCTGCTCTTAGCCCTGACAGGACTAAACTTGTGTTACTTGATTCTACAAGCATTTGGCTGTTCGAAAACTTTAAAGGCGACAAGTTTTTTTCTGGTGATGTGTCTCGAATCGATTTAGGTATTGTTACGCAAAAAGAAGCGATCACCTTTTATGACGATAATACGCTTATTTTTACCGATGAAGAATTCAAAGGGCTGGTAGGAGGAAATGCTTACGTTATTAAATTAAACGAAGCACAAAAAACCGTTATCAGACAAGCGCCAAAGGCTCTGTAAATAAATAGCTATACAAAATTTTGCTATACACGCGGGCTTTAATAAGACGCTGCACACGCTATTAATTTAATGCGTTGTTATTAAATGAGTGCAGCGCTTTTTCTACATCAACTCCCAAAATAATAACGCCAATATGATCGCCCTTGGCATTTTTTATCGGTAGACTTAATTGCACCTGAAAATGATGTGTTGAAGCATCATATTCAACACTGTCAAAGCGATACGCTAAAGACTGCTGGTATACGAGGCTAAATTTATTCTCATCCCCTTGCCAATAATCACTGGTGATTTTGCTTATAGCCACATTTTTACCTTGCTTATCTGTCACTATAATTTCGGTAATTATGCCTTTGAACTGCCTTTGCCATTGTTTTAAATATAAGGAAGCATCAGTAAGTAACATATTTTTAGCTAAATCATGTTGATGTGTTTTAACTTCTTTTATCCAATGCTCGTCAGCGATTCTAAGCGCTTTGTTAGTCAGCTTTATATGGTTACTTTGCGCTGCGGCATCGGTAATTATGGGCTGTGAAATTAACGCCTTTATTGGCTCTAACAACGTATTTAGTATTTGTACTTGTTCACCCTGTGATAAATAAAACGGTGCAGGGGCACATTGAGGAATCGTTTCGTCGAATTTTTCTAAAAAAGAAGGGTGCGAATTAATAAGCTTATTAGCAGCAAAAACACCTAAAGGCACATAACGATAAAATGAGCGCGGGTAGGAAAAAGCGTCAATACCTAAGCGATCGGCAGTATTATTAAAATCATCTAAATCAAGTAATACTTTGTCTACTCTATGATGGTGAAGTACGTTTACTATTTCTTCCAGCGAGTTTACTTCAAGCAGCGAGGTAATATTTTGCGTTTTAAACCAATTAGCCTGATAACTGCCATGGACCACGCCATAACGTAATTTTTTGAGGTCTTTATTAACGCTATCGGGGTGAGTAAACCAGTACCAATTTTCTAGGTAAATAGGTGATGACAACTTACCATGCTGGCTCATCTCAGAGGTTAAATGCGTTGTAAAATACCCATCTAACCTATCCAGTTTTACCTCGCGACGAGCCCTCAGCCAAGGTAACGATTGCAACTCAAATGGCATATCCATATTGTGTAAAATACATTGCACTTGGTTAACCGCATTATCTGGTGTTGTAAGCGATACATTGGTACCAAATTTTAAGGGTTCAGTTAAAGTTAAAAGTGCAAAAAATAACGTTGTGGGCATAATCCATTGCTAAATAATTATTTGAACTATAACAAGTATAGTAAATAAGCAAAAGATTGCATGAAAGGACTTTATCTTCAGGTATGCTAACTTACACAGTTAATAAATCGCTCTGTAAGTAGGGAAACCTTTTCTTTGCTTTTATAGTAATGCTTAGATGTTTTTATTAAATATTTGGCACATTTATTTTTTGCAGATAGAAATTGGCCATTACAACCTTCTGTAGAGCTTCCCATAGCTTCTTGATAAACTTTATCAGCGCACATAGTTAACGAAAACTCCGAAGCTCCGATTATAATTTCATTTATGCTAACTTCAGCTGTTTCAAGCTTATAATATAAATCACTATACGTTTTAACTTCTATATGCTTATTAAATGCATACTGACTAGCTTTAGCCGTTAAGTAGTAACCAATAAATACAATTGAAAAGATCAGCAATATAGTTTTTTTCATCATTTGTCCCTAATGACGCGATTATGCTACTTCCATTTAATGCAAGACATCCATCTTGTATGCAGCAGATAGTTTATGAGTAATGTTTATAAAAATTTACAAAGGTAGGCGTATTACAATCCATTCCGTTGTTTGTTAAATCCCTGTTATAAAAGCATTTGATAATGCTATTTAAACGTTCAATAGTTTACCACATAAAATAGCCAATACAATTCTATTTAGCGTGTTTAGATAATATTTATTAATGCGGATATATCTAAACATTTGTCATCTTAGCAAAGCGTACCTTTATATAGTTCAAACGCAGAAACGTTATAATAAATTGCTTTAACGCTTAAATTTTGTTTCTAAAATCACTGAGGATGTTGTGCGCTCTACCCCGTCTAAATTACCTATATCATCAAGTAAATGGCTTAGCTTTTCTAAGTTTTGCGCTTGCACTACAGCAATTAAATCAAACTCCCCACTTATGGCATAAAGCTGGGAAATAGCATCAATCTGTTTAAGTTCTAAATTGGTTTTAGTGGTGAGTTTTTGCATCACCTTTATAGATACATGAGCCGAAACCATACTGGTCAAATAGTCTTCACCGTAGTCTACGCTATAGCCTTTTATAACCCCTGTTTCTTCAAGTTTTAACATACGGCTTTGCACGGTAGAGCGCGATAAATTAAGCATGCGTGCCAAGTCAGAAATACTGGCTCTTGCATTGGTTTTTAAAATTGAAAGTAGCTTTTCGTCTTGTGGAGTTATCATATTGCTTATTAATTTCGTTATTTTGACTTTTATTGTAATCATTTTTCACAAAATAGCACTGCAAATTTAACCTACAACCTTCGATAATAGTGCTTAATAACAAAAATTACCTAGCTGAGAAAACGCTAACGTTTTTATTTTGCTAATCTTTATTCAATATTCACAATTTTTAGGTGTACATAATGCAAGTAACAAGAGACTTATTTAACGATGTAATGGTGCCAAACTACAATCCGTCGGCAGTTATTCCAGTGCGCGGCGAAGGCTCACGTGTGTGGGATCAAAATAACAATGAGTTTATTGATTTTGCAGGCGGTATTGCCGTTAACTGTTTAGGCCACTGTCACCCAGCGCTTGTATCTGCTTTAAAAGAGCAAGGCGAGAAAATTTGGCACTTATCAAATGTGATGACTAATGAGCCAGCCCTGCGTTTAGCACAAAAAATGGTTGAAGCGACATTTGCAGATAAAGTGTATTTTGCAAACTCTGGCGCAGAAGCCAACGAAGCGGCTCTTAAGCTTGCTCGTCGTTTTGCACTTGACGAACACGGCGAAGAAAAATCACAAATAATTGCCTTTAACAAAGGATTTCACGGCCGTACATTTTTTACAGTAACGGTGGGCGGACAAGCTGCTTACTCTGATGGCTTTGGCCCTAAACCTGGCGACATTATGCATTGTGATTACAACGACATTGTAGCATTTGAAGCACTTATTAGCGATAAAACATGTGCCGTAATGATGGAGCCACTACAAGGTGAAGGCGGCATTATTTCACCAACAGATGAATTTGCTAAAAAAGTACGCGAGTTATGTACTAAGCACAATGCACTACTAATTTTTGATGAAGTACAAACAGGCGTTGGCCGCACTGGCGATTTATACGCTTACGAAGGTTTAGGCGTAGTGCCCGATATTTTAACGACAGCTAAAGCGTTAGGCGGTGGTTTTCCTATTGGCGCTATGATCACTCGTACTCATATCGCAGAGCACTTAAAAGTTGGTACGCACGGCTCTACGTACGGTGGTAACCCACTAGCTTGTGCAGTAGCAGAAGCTGCATTTGACACCGTAAACACACCGGATGTACTCAACGGCGTTAAAGAGCGTGAACAACTATTTCGCGATGGTTTAAATGCAATAAACGAAAAATACAACGTATTTAGTGAAGTACGTGGTAAAGGTTTACTTATTGGTGCGGTATTAAACGATAAATTTGAAGGCCGTGCACGTGACTTTTTAGTTGCCAGTGCTAACAATGGTTTAATGAACCTTGTTGCAGGCATGAATGTTATTCGTTTTACCCCTTCTTTAGTTATTCCATTTGAAGATATTAAAGAAGGCCTAGCACGCTTTGAAAAAGCAGTAAGCGACGTAGTAAACGGCTAATTTAATTAAGCGCGCCTTAGGGCGCGCTGTTGGAGCAAGTAATAAATGCAAGTATTACGTCCTATTACCACTGAAGACTTTGCTGCACTTAAGCAAATTGCGATTGAATCGGGCCATGGGTTTACCTCACTTCCGGTGGACGATGAGCAATTACAAGACAAAATAGACCGCGCCGAAAAAAGCTTTGCTAAAAATATCAATCAGCCGTTAGATGAAAGCTACCTATTTGTTTTAGAAGACAGTGAAACAGGTGAGGTCATTGGCACAACCGCCATAGAAGCCGCTGTTGGTTTATCTGTGCCTTTGTATCATTACCATTTAGGTAAAACAGTACACCACTCGCCTACACTTAATGTTTATAACACCGTTGATATTTTAAGCATGTGTAACGATTACACCGGATGCTCTGAAATATGTACTTTGTTTTTGCGCGAAAACAGCCGTAAAGGCTTAACTGGGCGCTTTTTATCACGCTCACGCTTTTTATTTATGGCGCAGCACAGCGAGCGTTTTGCCGATACCGTGATTGCTGAAATGCGCGGCGTAAGTGACGAAAATGGTCATTCACCGTTTTGGCAGTGGCTGCAAGAGCACTTTTTTAGTATTGAGTTTCCCAAAGCCGATCATTTAGTGGGGCTTGGCGATAAAGTGTTTATTAGTGAGTTAATGCCTAAATACCCTATTTACGTCAATCTACTCAGTAAAAAAGCCCAAGCAGTGATTGGCAACGTGCATGAAAAAACTAAACCGGCACTTAAACTGCTCGAAAAAGAAGGTTTTGAGCACCGTGGCTATGTTGATTTGTTTGATGCAGGCCCAACGGTAGAAGCCAAGCTTGGTAATATTCGCAGTATTCGTGAATCTCAAGTTTGCCCTATTACTATTGGCGAGCTGGAACATATTAGCCAGCACAGCTCAGATACTTTAGCCGTTTGCAATCAAGGTGTAAGTGGGTTTAGAGCAACCTTTACCCAGCACGCCCACTATAACCACGCTAAACACACATTAGTAATAAGTCAAGAAGTGGCTGATGCCCTTAATTTATCCCAAGGAGATGCAGCGCGTTTTTTCCGCCTGTAAAACAAATATGAACACACACCTTATAAATAACCAATGGCATTCAGGCCAAGGCCCCGCTTTTAGCTCTGTTAATCCGAGTAACGGCGAAGTTGTATGGCAAGGTAATGGCGCAACAGCTGAGCAAGTAGATGCTGCAATTAATGCAGCTAGAGCCGCACAAGTACAATGGGCAGATACGCCAATTGAGTCGCGTATAACCATACTTGAAAACTTTGTAGCACAATTAAAAGAGCACAGCGAAGAATTTGCAGCCATTATAGCGCGCGAAACCGGCAAGCCTCTTTGGGAAACACGCACAGAAGTAGGCGCTATGACAGGTAAAGTGGCCATTTCGATTAAAGCGTACAACGAGCGTACCGGCACCACTGAAAACCCAATGCCGGGTGCAAAAGCCTTTATACGCCATAAACCACACGGCGTTGTGGCTATATTTGGCCCGTATAACTTTCCTGGGCATTTACCTAATGGCCATATTGTACCGGCTATTTTAGCGGGTAACACCGTGGTATTTAAACCGTCTGAGCTAACCCCTCACGTTGCTGAATTTACTTTATCACTTTGGTTAAAAGCGGGCTTACCAGCAGGTGTTATTAATCTTGTGCAAGGTGAAGTAGAAACAGGTAAAGCACTTGCTTCGCATCAAAACATAGACGGCTTATTTTTTACCGGCAGCTCAAACACAGGTCATTTATTACATAAACAGTTTGCAGGCCACCCAGGTAAAATATTAGCGCTTGAAATGGGCGGTAATAACCCATTGATAGTTAAAGACGTAGCCGATGTAAGCGCTGCAGTGCACGATATTATTCAATCGGGCTTTATTACCTCTGGGCAGCGCTGTACCTGTGCACGCCGCGTATTTATTGAAAAATCGCTCAATGGCGATGCGATTTTAGAAAAACTTATTAGCGCAACTAAAAACATTGTTGTTGATGACAGCTTTGCAAGCGATCAACCATTTATGGGCGCCATGATCAGCGAAAAAGCCGCCCTAGGCATGGTTGCAGCGCAAAATGAATTAGTTGCAAGTGGTGGCGAAATACTTGTTGAGCTTAAGCAGCTAAAAGCAGGCACTGGGTTTGTAAGCCCTGGTATTATTGATGTAACTAACATTACCAACATGGCCGATGAAGAACACTTTGGCCCGCTCATTAAAGTGTATCGCTACAACGACTTTGACAGCGCAATAGCAGAGGCTAATAACACCAGCTTTGGTTTATCAGCAGGCTTACTTGGCGATAACGAAGATGATTACAGCCACTTTTTAAAGCGCATTCGTGCCGGCATTGTCAATTGGAACCGCCCTATTACAGGTGCCTCTAGTGCAGCACCGTTTGGTGGCATTGGCGCAAGTGGTAACCACAGAGCCAGTGCGTATTATGCCGCTGATTATTGTGCCTACCCTGTAGCATCAGTTGAGGCCGATAAGGTAAACCTGCCACAAACTTTAGCGCCAGGCTTAGTAATTGAATAAGTGAATAACCCAATTTAAGGATTTAACATGCACACAAACGTAAATACATTATTTGAAAACCTATGGGATAACTATTTAGCCGTTACCCCCTCGGCAGATAAAATTCATGATTTATTAGGCTCAACGCAAAAAGATGACATTATTAACGACCATATTGCGCTGCGGACCTTTAATATTGAAAAAGTAGGCCTAGAAAAACTAGCCGCGCACTTTTTAGCACTTGGTTATACAGAGTGTGGTGAATACCACTTTGAAGCTAAAAAGCTCTATGCTAAACACTACGAGCATAGCGACCCTAAGCAACCTAAAGTATTTATTTCAGAGCTATTAGTTGAAAAGTGTTCACCAGAGTTACAAGCCATTGTGACAGATATGGTAGAGCAAATAGATGAAAACGCAGTAACTGCCGATAACTTTTTATACTCAGGTACCCATTGGCAAGTAAGTAGCGATACTTACAAGCAGTTACTCGCTGAAAGTGAGTACGCAGCGTGGATGTCGGCATGGGGCTATCGTGCAAACCACTTTACTGTAAATATTAATATGCTTGCTAAGTTTGATAATATTCAGGATGTTAACCAAGCACTTAAAGACGCAGGCTTTGCCCTAAATACATCAGGCGGCGAAGTAAAAGGCTCACCAGAGGTGTTATTAGAGCAATCATCAACCCTTGCTGATGATTACGCTGTCACCTTCAGCGACGGCGAACTGCGCATCCCTAGCTGTTTTTATGAGTTTGCCATTAGATACCCTAAAGCCAATGGCGAGCTTTACACGGGGTTTGTTGCAGCCTCTGCTGATAAAATCTTTGAAAGCACTAACGCGCGTTAAAAATAAAGCATGCCTTAATGTTTTAACTTAAAAAAAGCCCGTTTGGGCTTTTTTTTATGACAAAAATATTTAGAACATTTACACTAAGTTTTATGCCTGTATTTACTAAATTTTTGATTATCTTGCATGTACTGCTTATATCATCATTGAGCCATGCAAATGAACCACTTACATTACTCTCTAGAGCGAATGCGTCTACTGATGGCTTTTTAAACTCAGATAAAACGTTCGAAAGCCTGCTCAATCATACAATTAATACTAAATTGCAGTGGACCAACCAAGCACGTTTAATCAAGCGGCTTATGGGTAATGAAGCAGTATGCAGCTACGATATAATAAAAACGCCCGAGCGTGAAAAACATATTTTGTTCTCAAATATACCAACTACTATTTACGAGCAACGAAAAATATACGCATTTAAACGCACCTTACAAAACTTTCCTGAACGAGTCTCTGTTGCTCAACTACTAGAAAAAGACTTTACCCTTGCCGTAGACTCAGGAACGAGTTATCAAAAACTTGAGCCTGTTTTAACAAAGTATAATGAGCAAATTGCAGCGATAAGCTCAGAAGATACCAGCTCTCAACTACCTCAACTTCTCATCCATAATAGAATAGACATGATTGTCGATTACGAGGTTAACGTACTTGGTGCACTCACCAGTGAGCAACTAAAACAAATAGATAGTCGTGAAATAGCTGAATTTCCAGAATTTGTTAATGGCTACTTTGCATGTAGTAAGTCAGAGCTTGGCGAAAAAGTAATAAAAACCATCAATATTTTAATGAACACCCCCGAAATTTACGACCGCTTACAAAAAAGTTTACAACAAGCCTATAGTGCTGATACATCCAGCGCTATGATGCTTGCTTACTCTCAAGAGCACGTATACTTAACCTCTGATGAGTAAAATCAATCGTCAAGATAAACTCCATAAATCAAAGTAAACTACTGATTTTAATAACAAATAAATTATTTTAAATTTATTTAAAAATTTTATTGCGCTGGATAAAAACCTACATTATTATCTCGCCGCTTCTTGATGATAGCCAATCCGAGTACATTACAAACCCCGTTTGTAGCAAGGCGATAGAGCAACTATCCAAGAGTGAATTTGACTGTGCGTTTGCACTATTGATCTCACTCAACTGACTCGTGGATACACCATACCCGAGCAGTTGCTTAATTGACTCGGAAAATAAAATGGCTTTATCAACACAACAACAAGACACCGTAACCAAAGTACCTGCAGCAGCGGTTGCTGCAAATCAAGCAATTGATTACGCGCAACCGAGTATTGCCCACATTGAACAACTTGCTTCGCAATTTGGCGCACCTCTAATGGTGCTTGACTGCGACGCTATACGTCGTCAATACCGTGCACTTAAACATGCACTGCCTGGTGTTGTGTTACATTTTGCTTTAAAGCCTTTACCGCATGCTGCTGTTGTGCGCACTTTGTTAGATGAAGGCGCAAGCTTTGATTTAGCAACCAGTGGCGAAGTTGACTTAGTAGCAAGCCAAGGCGTACCAAGCGAGCGTACGATTCACACGCACCCAATAAAGCGCGACAGTGACATTCGCGACGCACTTGCCTACGGCTGTACAGTGTTTGTGGTGGATAACATTAACGAGCTTGAAAAATTTATTGCCTATAAAGATCAAGCCGAAATTTTAGTGCGTTTAAGCTTTCGTAATAAAGATGCATTTGCTGATTTATCTAAAAAGTTTGGCTGCAGCCCAGAGGCGGCAATCGACATTATTAGCCTTGCCCAGCAACTTGGTATTCGTATTAAAGGGTTATCGTTTCATGTTGGCTCGCAATCACCTAACCCAACTAAATACGTTGAAGCGATAAATGCATCTGCAAAAGTGGTTAAACAGGTGGCTGAGTTAGGCTTACCAGCACTTAGTACGCTCGATATTGGTGGTGGGTTTCCTGTGCCGTACAGCGCAGATGTGCTACCAATTGATGTATTTTGTGCGCCTATTAATATCGCGTTGGCACAATTACCGGAAACAATGCAAATTATTGCTGAACCTGGCCGTTTTATTGTAGCAAGTAGTGTAACCAGTGTTGCCTCTGTAATGGGACAAGCCACGCGCGAAGGTAAAACATGGTACTACTTAGATGATGGCGTTTATGGCTCTTTTAGCGGTTTAATGTTTGATGAAGCAGCCTACCCTATCGATAGTGCAAAACAAGATGGCGAGCGTTTTGAGTCGGTACTTGCGGGCCCAACATGCGACAGTATAGATGTAATAAGTGATTCAATTATGCTGCCAAAACTAAACAATGGCGATTTAATTATTAGCCGTATGATGGGTGCCTACACACTTGCTACAGCAACCGACTTTAACTTTTTTAAACGTGCTGAGGTCGTTGTATTAAACGAGCAAATGCACAGCCAAGTATTAACAGGTTAAGAAAATAAGTTCCTCGCTATAGGTACGCTGGCTTGTACCTATACATTTCAACGCAGTTGCTCATTCCAACTGCGTTTTTTTATTGCGTTAAATAACTGGGGCTTGTTTACCTTTTTGCTCAACAGAGCAGGCTCTAATAAAAGCAACCTGCGCTACTTATTACAAAAATAATGGTTTATAGTCGTTTTCTAACTGTTCAAACGATAAGTCGCCTATAAATCTGCCAAAGCTTAGCCACGTTGCTAAACCTCGTAAATCTTTAAAATGTGGTGGTACAAATTTTGGACTTTCTATTACACCTAAACTATGTAATTGCGATATAAGTCTAAAATCATCAATCGATATTTTTCCGACCAACAATAATGGCAGCTGATCAATGCGCCCAAGCTGTATAGCAACACGAATTAAGTTATATACCAGCACAAATCCTTTAATGTAAGCAATATCCTTAGTAAAAGGTAAGCCTGTTGCCGTGCTGCCTCTAAATACACGTTGTGCTAACGTATAGCTTTCATCTTTTGAAAGCCCTTGCGCTAAGTAGTCACGGTATATATCAACAAACTCTGCACCATCAATCACTTTAGTAACTGCTTGAATACGATTTACTAACTTTGATAAACGCCTAGGTGTTGATTTAAGGGTAATTATTTCGGTTAAAACAGCTAAGCCTTCTTGAGTCACTGTTGAGCTTGGCGTCCCTTTACTTAAACAGGTTAAATAAGGCTGAGCTAGCCCGTTTTGCGTTGTACCTACGTGTATCCACCCTTCGTGCACTTCTAAAATATCGAGCTCACGCTGTGAGAATTTAACATCTTGATTTAGCTTAATGTTATTTGCACCTGCAGCAGCATCACTGACAATCCCATCGCTGAGCATAACCTCTACATTAATACCCGCCATACTGCTATTTACTTGCTCAGACAGAATACGCACGGCATCACTTGCATTAATATTTTTAGGAGCATCAGGCAAAATATCGGCTATTAATAAGTTTTGCAGTGGTTTTTCTAGCATATTGGCAAGTTCGAACAGTGAAGGTTCACCTGCATGAAATAAATCTTTTGGGTGACCAAAAAGCTCTACCGACAAATCATGAAACTCAGGCGTTCCTCTATACTCAAGCATACTGAGCACCGTTTTATACTCACTACACATTTTACCCATGTATTGAGAAATAGGATTTAGCTGACCTAGCTGGTTAATAATATTGCGGTGCAAGTTAGAAAACGCTTGGCGTAATTCGCTGGGGACAAATCCTAAATCTCGTTGCTGGTAATAGGCGCTATCGATTAGCGGATTTTTTTGGCACTTTTGCCTAAAAAACGTCTCTTTGATTTGTTTATCCCAGTTAATGGCATCGAGTATTCTAATGGGTGTTTGTAAAGCAATTAATTGCTCTGACAGTTCGCGAGTTTTAAGGAGTAAAGCCTTGTCTATCATAATGTAAGCTCAACAAAAAATGAGGCTTGAGCATAAGGTAAAACCAGTTAATAGCAAGATTATTTTAGCGCTTTTTAGCCATTGTTTTTACGGTGATCGACCCTCATATATAAAACGTAATAGCTTTAAACAATAAAGGGTTAATGATGAAAAACGAACTCGATAACAAGCAGATCCTCTCTGTGTACGAACGTATTCAGCAGCGCGGTAAACAAAATGATATTGGTAAACATTATCAAGGTGTTACGGCTTACTCTGACATTGACGGCTACACTATTTACTTAGAAGGTAGCGGCGTATTGTTGCGCTTTGGGTTTCATAATGCTTATCACCTAGATTATGAGCATGACAAACATAAAGACGACTTTTTAAAAAAACTATACAACATTGCTAATGAGGAATAATGCAGCCAAGACGCATTCGTAAACGCACCACAAACAAGCAAACCACCTCGTTTATAAACCAGGTAATTACTGAGCTGCAAGCGCACCCAGAAAAGCTGGAGATAATCCGTCGAAACCTAAATGAATACCGCGAACAGACTCACCTTAAACGCGGTTTTTTGCTGGCTATTGAACGCTTTGACTGGGTGTTTGAGGCCAGTAACGATGTTAATTTTATATGCCAACAAATCTTAGCCGATGATTACATAGGTAATCGCCTTAGACGCTACCCACTATTATTTAAAGGCGTTATTAATAGCGCCTAATTTACACGCCTTTTTTAACCTTAACCCCTCCTCTTATAGCCATTACACACTGCTACTTTTTTAATTAGTACACTAATTAAACGCGTAAAGTGGTTTCGTTTGCTTATTTAAAATACCCTTCGTACTCTAACTATTACCATTCTAACGAATATTTATCTTTTTTATTACTCATACCCCGTAAACAAATCCTTACTATTTTTACCATTTAAAAATCAACATATAACCAACTGAATATAATCAACTTTATTAATAAAGACCTGCAAGCAGCACTACTACAAATTAACCCGTTTTTATTAATAATCCATCTACATCTTGGTATCTGGTTGTTTACTTGCGCCTTGAATTGTTAGAGCTATTACATTAAGCTTATCTTTATTGAACGTTCAATTAATAAAAATTATGCCTAAAGTCGGAATGGAACCTGTCAGGCGTCAGCAGCTAATTGACGCGACCATAGAGTCAGTTGCACAGCGCGGTTTGCAAGGAACAACCATTAACACCATCAGTAAAAATGCGGGTTTATCATCTGGCATTATTAGCCATTACTTTGGTGGTAAGCAGGGGTTAATAGAGGCAACCGTTAGGTATTTGTTATCGAATTTAAAAAATGAATTAATTGAAAAAGTTGAGCCAACCACCAGCGCAATTGAGCGTTTGATGTTTATTGTTGAGGCCAACTTTGCACTTGTTCAACAGCGCAATGACACCACGCGTACGTGGTTAAGTTTTTGGGCGCAGTCAATGCACGATCAAGAGCTGCACAGGCTGCAAAATGTAAACAGTAATCGCTTGCAAAGTAATTTAGCATTTTCTTTTAAGCAACTAATGCCCGTAAAGCAAGCAAAGCAAGCTGCAGAACTTAGCGCCGCCATGATTGATGGCCTATGGTTAAGAGCAGTATTAAGTCAATCTGACGAAAACCAATTTAAACACAGTGAAACATTAGCAAAAAGCTATGTACATTCACTCATCAAGCAATATGGAGCCTAGCGTGACTACACCTGTCTATCAAAACTTTATTAACGGCCACTTCCTTGCAAACCAAAGTGGTGAAACTTTTGATGTAAAAAACCCAGCCACAGATGAAGTTATTTACTCGGTAGAAGTTGCCGACGAATTTATTCAAAACGCGGCTATCGAAAGTGCAAAACAAGGCTTTGCTCAATGGTCAAAAATGAGCCCAATAGAACGTAGCCGTATTTTATTAAAAGCGGTTGCTTTATTGCGTGAGCGTAATGACGAGCTTGCCTTAGTTGAAGTGCTTGATACAGGTAAACCAATGCAAGAAGCTAACTGCGTTGATATAGAAACAGGCGCAGATGTAATTGAATACTTTGCAGGCCTAGCACCAGCGCAAGTTGGCCAGCAGCAAATGGTTGGCGAAGACTTTTACTATACCCGCAAAGAGCCACTAGGCATTTGTGCTGGTATTGGTGCATGGAACTACCCGCTGCAAATTGCATGTTGGAAATCGGGCCCTGCCCTTGCCGCAGGTAATGCGTTTATTTTTAAACCTTCTGAAGAAACCCCTTTAGGTGCTATTAAACTAGCTGAAGTTTTTGTTGAAGCAGGCGTACCTGCCGGCGTATTTAACGTTGTGCAAGGTGCCGGTGATGTAGGTCAGTGGTTAACCTCTCACAGTGAAATAGACAAAGTGTCGTTCACTGGTGAAGTAGGCACAGGTAAAAAAGTAGTGGCAAGCGCTGCCGGTACATTAAAAGACGTAACAATGGAATTAGGTGGTAAATCACCTTTATTAGTGTTTGAAGATGCCAATATTGAGCAAGCAGTCAGTGCTGCCATGCTAGGTAACTTTTATACGCAAGGCGAAATTTGTACTAACTGTACCCGTATTTATGTTCATAAAAATGTATATCAACAATTTATTGATGAGCTTAAAACACGTACTGAGCAAAATATTATTGCCGGCGATCCGCAAGATTTAAATACTAACTTTGGGGCATTAATATCTAAAAAGCATCAAGAGTTGGTAATGAGCTACATAGAAAGTGGCTTGGCCGAAGGTGCAACGCTACTTACTGGCGGTACAACTCTTTCTCCTGAATCAGCGCCTAATGGCTACTTTGTAGCACCTACGGTATTTACCGATTGCAACGATGACATGACTATTGTTAAAGAAGAAATATTTGGCCCAGTTATGAGCGTGCTTGTTTTTGAAGACGAAGACGATGTTATCGCCCGTGCAAATGGTACACACCTTGGCTTAGCCGCAGGCGTATTTACTAGCGATATTAAACGTGCGCACCGTGTTATTCACCAATTAGAAGCCGGTATTTGTTGGATTAATGCTTACGGTAATTCACCTGCTGAAATGCCTGTTGGTGGTTACAAGCAATCAGGTATTGGCCGTGAAAATGGCATAGAAACGCTTGATCATTACACGCAAACTAAGTCTATTTATGTGGGCATGGCCGACATAGAAAGCCCGTTTTAAGGTGGCAACTATGAGTAACACTTACGATTATATTATTGTTGGCGCCGGTTCTGCAGGTTGTGTACTTGCAAATCGCTTATCTGAAGATACAAACAATAAAGTGCTATTGCTAGAAACCGGTGGTAGCGATAAAAGTATATTTATAAAAATGCCAACGGCGCTCTCTATTCCTATGAATACAGATAAATACGCATGGCAATTTCACACTCAGCCAGAGCCGTATTTAGATAACCGAGAAATGCACTGCCCACGCGGTAAAGTGTTAGGCGGTTCATCATCAATTAATGGCATGGTATATGTTCGCGGCCACGCGAAAGATTTTGACGAGTGGCAACAACACGGTGCTAACGGCTGGGATTATCAGTCGTGCTTACCTTACTTTAAAAAAGCAGAAAGCTTTTATTTAGGTGAAAATGCGCACCGTGGTGGCACAGGCCCGCTTGGCGTTAATAACGGTAACGAAATGCAAAACCCGCTTTACACCACCTTTATTAAAGCAGGCGTAGAAGCAGGGTATGCACACACAGACGACTACAACGCAGCTCAGCAAGAAGGCTTTGGCCCAATGCACATGACCGTTAAAGACGGTGTGCGCAGTTCGGCCTCGCGCGAGTATTTAGACCCAGTAAAATCACGCAGTAACCTAACAGTTATTACAGGTGCTTTAGCACAAAAAGTGATTTTAGAAGGCAAAAAAGCCACAGGCATTGAGTACACAGTAAATGGCACTCTTAAAACGGCGCATGCGACTAAAGACGTTGTATTAAGTGCAGGTCCAATTGGCTCACCTCATATTTTACAGCTTTCGGGTATTGGCGATAAAGCCATACTTGAAGAAGCCGGTGTTGAGGTAAAGCATCATTTACCAGGCGTAGGTCAAAACTTACAAGATCATCTTGAGTTTTACTTTCAGTACAAGTGTAAACAACCTATTACATTAAACGGTAAATTAGGTCTTATTTCAAAAGGCTTAATTGGCGCTAAATGGCTACTGACCCGAAAAGGCTTAGGTGCAACAAACCACTTTGAGTCGTGTGCGTTTATTCGCTCAAAACCAGACGTTGAATGGCCAGATATTCAGTACCACTTTTTACCAGCGGCGATGCGCTACGATGGGCGCAGTGCATTTGCGGGTCATGGTTTTCAGGTGCATGTAGGTCATAACAAACCTAAAAGCCGGGGTAGTGTCACTATTCAATCAGCTAATCCTGAGCAACCGCCGAAAATTTTATTTAACTACTTGCAGCATAAAGACGATATTGAAGGCTTTAGAGCGTGTGTGCGCCTAACTCGCGACATTATTGAACAAAGCGCATTTGATGACTACCGCGATGAAGAAATTCAACCAGGTAAGCACATTCAAACCGACGAAGAAATAGACGCCTTTGTACGCCAAGCAGTAGAAAGTGCCTATCACCCGTCTTGCTCTTGCAAAATGGGCGAAGATGATATGGCCGTGGTTAATTCTAATACCCAAGTTCACGGTATTGAAGGGCTGCGTGTTGTTGACTCGTCAATCTTCCCTACGGTGCCAAATGGCAACTTAAATGCCCCTACAATTATGGTTGCAGAAAAAGCAGCTGATCTAATTTTAGGTAAAACCCCACTTACACAGGCATCGGTAAACGTTGCCATGAGCAGTAACTGGCAAACAACGCAACGTAATAGCGAGATTTAATTAAGCCATAACGTGCCTAACACTATGTAGGGCACGTTCAACTTGCAGTGGCTCACGGCGTAAATTGGTTACGCGGTGTTTGTGCAAGTAATAAAACAAAAACGGAGAACTTATGAGTTACTTTTATTCATTTTGGGAGGGCGATAATGACTATATGGCTTAGTGCTGGCATTATATTTACGCTACTTGCTGTTATTACTATTTTATTTAAATGGGGTAACGTACGCGTAGTAGGCGTAACACCAGTGAGAACGTTTACCTTTATCGCAATCTTATTTACCTCAGGCCTAGACGTTGGCCTAATCATGTTTCCATTAACCGAATTTGCAGGTTATGCAGACATAAAAGCAAGCCCAGAATACGCGTTTGCAAACCCACTGGCTATTGAGTTTGGCTACTGGGGATTCTTGATCTGGGGATTTTACTTTCTTACGTGCTTTTATTTCTGTGTAATAGAGCCTAAAGTTAAATTTTTCGAAATTTCATGGGTTAAGTTCATTAATAACGTGGTTATTATTGGCACATGTGCCTTTACGGCTTACCTACTGCTTTCTAACTTACCCTGGTACTTACCAGAGCTAGGCGATGGTTCGAGCGTTATACCTACCTTCTACTTTATTGTATTTGCAGCTATTTGCTTTGCTGTGTACTCAAGTACAGATATTAAATACGTGCGCTTTTTAAGTATTTCTACAACTTGGTTATTTATCGCATTAATTGCCTTTATGTGGGCAGGTGCCTTTGTCGTTGGTGACAGCGAAATGTCGGCATTTACCAATAACCTTGCTGAAATTGGTACTTACTTTGCCAATATAAATCAGTTTGTTTTACCGCTTAATGACTACCATGAATTTTATCTATTTTGGTGGTTTGCGTGGAGCATTATGATTGGCCAATTTACGTCTCGCTTTGTAGGCGGCCTTAAAACATACCAAGTATTAGGTGCAATGTTGATATTTCCCTCTATTCCGATTGCGATTTGGTTTAGCGTACTTTATCACTACCACGAAATGGGTATTTCAACAGCGGGTATTAAAAACTTTGCCATGGTATTTGTTGGGATAGTGTTTGTTATTAATTCGCTTGATTCATTAATACGCTTATACACAGATAACCTTAACTTAACGGTTAAACGTTTAGGTAAAATGAACTATATGATACTCAATATTGTTGCCCTTTCGTTACTAACCCTATTGTTTAAGCTTGAGTTTTTACAAATTCAATGGGTTGGCGCGTTAGTAATTGCACTGTTTTTTGGCTGTGCTGCGTTTATTGGCTACAGCAAGTTTAAAACGGTTAACAATATAGACAGTTCGCCAAAAGCAAACAAAATAGATTACACAAAAATAGAAACTGTACATTAGGGATCAACAATGAATAACAAACTAAAACAACTAGCAGTAGCGCTACCTTTCGCACTTTTATCAACAACGGTGTCAGCTAACTGGTCAACAACCATTACAGCAGCATCTGACTATACTTTTAACGGTGTAACTCAAACTGATAACGACCCTGCAATTCAAGCAAGCCTTGATTACGCGTTCGACAGCGGTGTGTATGCGGGTGCATGGGCATCTAATGTAGATTTTGGTGATGACACTGATTTTGAACTTGATGCCTACCTAGGTAAATACGTGCAATTAACTGACACGGTTAGCGCTGATTACGGTATTGCTTATTACACATACCAAGGTAATAACAGCGATGGTAACTACGCCGAAGCCTACACAAAATTTGGCTATGCAAGTGAGTATGGTCAAACAGAGCTAAACTTTTGGTATAGCTGGGATTACTTTGGTACAGATGCTGGCCATGTTATTTCTATGATTGCCCACACCTTTGAAATTGCCCCGAATCATGCCATTCGTGCAAGCTTTGATATTTCTAATTCGCTTGATGGCGAAAAATGGGCATGGGATGTAAACCAAAAGAAATCATACAAACATTACCGCCTAGCGTATCAAACTAGCTACGAAGGCTTTGGCATTGAGATTGCTGCTGAAGACACAAGCCTAGATTACGATTACGCTGATGAGCGTATAGTACTTGCTATATCACGCACATTCGATTTATAAAATTGTAGTTGTTAGATTCTACAAACAAAAATGCCACTTTTAAAAGTGGCATTTTTTTTACTAAATTTTAAGGCTGTAGTCCTAAAGAACTTAGTTTTATTTAGGGGCAATTAAGCACAATATAGGGTTTAACGTTTTGTGGGCTAAATAGCTGCACCAGTGAATGCTCAAGTTAATCGCTATCGGTAGGGGCAATTTAATACCATAGCATGGGCCTAAAACCCTACATAAGCTATTAAATTACCTATAATAAACAGGCTCTAACTTTCTATTTCCCACGCGCTGGTGCCCGCTGCAGATAAGTTAGCGGTATTTTTACGCAAAACTTTGTTACCCACATTGATGGATGATTGAGGGCGACTAACCAAATAACCTTGCACAGAGCTTACTCCCATGCGTTTTACAAGTTCAAACTGCTCGATTTCTTCTACGCCCTCTGCCACTATTTTAAGTCCTAACTTTTGACCTAATTCACTAATCGTATTAAGGATGTCGTTGTACTTTGGACTTTTATCGGCTTGAGAGATAAACGAGCGATCTATTTTTATTACATCAATGGGCAAATCAGCCAATGTACTTAATGAACTAAAGCCGGTGCCAAAATCGTCAATAGCAATTGTCACACCTTCTGCACGAAGCCGCTCAAGCTCTTCAATCATACTTTTACTGGCTTTAATAAACGTAGACTCTGTTATTTCTAGCATTAAAGAATGCGATGGCAGCCCTGTGTTTTTTAGGTTTTTCATTATCCAATCGTACACTGAGCGGTGTTTTAGTTGCACACCCGATACATTAACCGAAATTTTTACTTTGCGCATACCGGCATTATGCCATGCCGCCATTTGCCTACACGACTCATGCATAATCCAATCGCCGAGCTCTAAAATAAGGTTAGACTCTTCGGCAATAGGTATAAACTCCGCCGGTGAAATCATCCCTTCTATAGGGTGATCCCAGCGTGTAAGCGCTTCAAAATAATCTATCATGCAATCTTCTACATGCACGATAGGTTGAAAAGATAAGTAAAAGTCTTTACACGCAACCGCCAAACGCAGCTCTTCTAATAAATAGTGATAGCGTCGCATTTTATTACCCATCTCTGGGGAGTACACTTTAAAAATGCCTTTACCATCGCTTTTTGCACGGTACATTGCCACATCGGCCAATTGCAATAATGCTTGTGGTGTTGATGCGCTCTCTGGGTAAGCCGCTATACCAATACTGGCGCTAATTTTTATTATTTTATTACCCAGAACAAAGTCCTTTTCAAGTTCACTGAGTACGTGCTTAGCAATATCGACCACTTTACTATCGGTATCTACTGACTCAATAAAAATTGAAAATTCGTCACCGCCTAAACGTGATAAATTTTGCTCTAACTGATTCGCCTCGTTAATATTACTTAACTTATGATGGCGTAATACGTTGGCTAGGCGCGTAGCAACTTGCACCAAAATTTCATCACCAAAGCTGTGGCCAAACGAGTCATTTACCTGTTTAAAGCCATCTAGATCAATAAACAATAAGGCGCATTTAAGCTGCTCTTCATCAGTAAAATTTATTTGCCTATCTATATGCTCAATATAAGCATGGCGGTCAATGAGCAAGGTTAGTTTATCTTGGCAGATACTTGTTTGTGTTTGCTTTAAATAATTAGCAACATGGGTATTTAAATTGTTTATTGACTGGCTTAAATTACCCAACCCTGATGGGTTGTCGTGTTGGGGTTGTAGGTTAAAGGCTACAAGCAATTGATTAGCGTTGTTATTTAGCTGTGCAATTTGATGCTGATAAGAGATTTTTTTACGCTCTTTACGAATAATTGTAAAGCCAACAAACAATACCATACACACCAATATAAAGTTTATTGGCGACGTTAGCGTCATTAAAATAAGCTTTGTCGCGTTTGCAGCGATAAATTCCGTGTCGGTAGTTTTAACTAACAAAAAATCGGCAGAAGGCTGGTGTATTAAGTAGTGCCCATTGAGCATAGGGTTATACCAAGGCGCCATTTCGAGCGTTGTATCTACAATATCAAAGTGGCGTAAATCTATATCAGGGTCGAATAAATTAATGCGGTTAATCTGGTTTGTTAGTTCGATGTTTAAACAAAAGCAAAACAAGATAAATACAAAAAAAATGCCGCCTAAGGGTTTAAATTTATTCATCAACAAAATCCATCTAAATTACTTATCCTATAAACCCGTTACTAAAAGGCGATTATATCGCCTGTTTTTAGTGCTAAGCAAGCCATAGTACAGTCCTTATTCATTAAAATTTTTAGAACTGTACTCAAAAAGAATAAATTAATGCTTAATAATTAACTAATTATAGAGTGTGATGAATAAAAATAAACCACTTTGTTAAAGTTACATATTTTGGCTTAACAACTTATAGCTGCCATGCATAGCTCACTTTTGTAAAAAATGTACGTTGATCTCTTTCAACGTGTTTTAGAGAATCGTCTTGATAGCTTTTATCTGAGTAGCCTAAATAAAATAATGTTTGAGCATTAATTTTGTACGAGTAAACTAATTGGCTGCCATAGTCTTTATTAATGTGGTTAACTTGGTAGTAGTAGGCGTCTTTATTTCTATCAATGTCTTCAAATTGCAATATAAGCTTGAGCATAGCGCGCATGCTAAATTTATAATAAAGCCTAAAATCTAATAAGTTAGCAGTATAAACTCGCTCCCCTTGAGGGTTATCTAAAACGCTGTAGTTATGTGTAGCGTCTACTTGCCAATGATCGTTTATATCCCACGTAACTTGCGTTTGCGTTGCATACGAATCGCCAATTTGATCATTGGCGTAATCAATGCGGCTGCCATACTCACCATAAAACGAAAGCCATATATTATTTTTAGGTTTAAAGCCCGTATAAACAAAGCCAATATTTTGGTTATAAAAAGCATCATTGTAGTTTTCATAACGATGCAGTAAGCCAATTTCAAAAATAGACTGCTTTTGCCCTTTTAATGTTATAAACCCTTGGTATTCTTCTTCAAGTAGGTCGCCATTTTGCGCCCATGTTTTATCCCAATCAGCCTCATAAGACCATGACGTTAATAAGCCAGACTCATCTGCATACCAGGTTTGTCCGCCCCCAAAGCCTACGTTCTCATAATCTACTTTTTCTTGATAACCTAAGTCAGTGCGATAATCTTTACCTATGTTTTCGTAGCTGGCAAACAAATTGTAATCACGTTTATCACGGGTAAACTCTATAGCGTACGCTTCATCAGATTGAGTTTTAGATAAGTTATAGTTACTTGTTAAAAAATCAGAGTTTTTAGAATCTGTTGTAGCTACCTGGTAGGTCAGTAGATCTGATTGATTAAACCAATAGCTGCCATCGACAGAAAGCACTGTATTGTAGTAATCATCGCTTTCGCGGTGAGTCGTACTTAGCCCTATAGTGCCTTGTTGGCCAATATCGTATTGATAGCGCGCTGCTGCTGCATGGGTTTTATCCTCTAAAATTGCAAAACCAGAGCCTTGATTTGTAGGCAATAAAATATTGCTATTATTGTCATCGGCATACATAAATGCATAGCTATGTTGCCCTGTTTTACCTGTTAATTTTGCCCCTACTTCAGGCTCTGCAATAGTGCGGGTGTACAATAGTTCAAATAAACTGCTTTTAAAGTAGGATGCGCCATCTAAAAAAAATGGTCGCTTTTCTGCATAATAAATTGAGTACGTGGTATTTACATCAAGGGCTAACGCATCACTTTCTATTTGCGAAAAATCTGGGGTTATAGTGGCATTAATTACCGCATCTTGTGTAACCCCCCAGCGTAAATCAAGGCCAGCCTCGGTGTCTATATCGCCATTATCCCACTGCCCTGGCAAGGTAGCTTTTGAATCATTTCTGAGCGCCGTAAGTGTAGGCGTTAGTTGCAGATTTTTACTGGCTTTTATATTTTTAAAACCATTTAATTTATCAAACTGACATAAACTGCATTTTATATCTCGGTCAAACCCCATGTTTGAAAGCTGATACAGTACATCACGTTGGTAATTTCGCATAAGGGCAAAGCCCCATGTTAAATCTGTTTTATTTTCAGGAAATCTCAGGGCTTTAAAAGGTATACGCATTTCAACCACAAACCCTTGGTCGGTAATTTGCCCTGCGCTATCCCATATTGCATCCCAAGACGGGTCTGATTGCCAGCCATCGGTGTCACTCATTCGCGTATCACCTTGCGCACCCAATGGGTTTACATAAAATTCGTAAGCTGAACGTTCGTCGTTAAAAGTGTCAATAATTAAAATAACCGTATCATCTTGCCAAAGCGTATCTCTGTCGCGAAGAGAAGCTGTTATTTCGCTCGGCTGTGGATCTTCGGCTACAAAAGCAACATATAAGTTGCTGCCATCTTCATACATGTAAGCATCAGTTTTAACCGGTGGGGCGCCCTTTTCGTTAGGCTCATCTTGAAATGCTATAGGAACTAAAGTGGCATTTTGCCAGTGGGGCTCATCAAGTACGCCATCTACAGTAATATCTGCATTTATATGTACAAGAGAATGCTGCTGTTTTTCACTGGCATAAAGGTGGTTAGAAAATAAAAGTGCTAATAAGAAGGGGAATAAAGCACTGCATTGTTTTTTTATAATTATTAAGTACTGCATAAACATCCATTTAGACGTATTTACCCTTAAAAGGTAAACTTATTTATGCAGTGTAATTTAAGTCAGTACATTTGTTAATAGCTTGATACTAAAAATAATAGCTTTTTTAACTAATTAATATTAAAGGCTTAATTTAAAAGCTAGGTTTCAATTAATTTAAGCTTATTAGCCACACCATTCCAACTATCGGCATCAGCAGGCGCTGGTTTTACCTCAACAATGCGTGGCCACACCAATGCAAGCTCAGCATTAAGCTCGGTAAACTCTTTTTGGTCTTCCGGCAGCTCGTCTTCTTGGTAAATTGCTTCAGCTGGGCACTCTGGTACGCATAATCCACAATCTATGCAATCAATAGGGCTTATTGCTAAAAAGTTAGGGCCTTCGTAAAAGGCATCTGCAGGGCACACCGCCACACAATCTGTGTATTTACACTTAATACAGTTTTCGGTGACCACAAACGCCATAATAGTTTAAACCTAGTAATTAATTATCTAAAGCGAGGATCATACCCAACCCCATTAAAAACACAATAAATATGTGCCATCTGCGGTCAATTTAACGTAATATATGCGCCCTTAATGTATAGCCATTACGTGCCCTACACTTCTTATTGTGAGCGGATACTATTACCGCTAAGACACCTAAAAGAGATAACAATGATACGTTTAACCGAAATAAAGCTGCCGCTTGATCATAACGAAGACGCTATAGGCCAAGCCATAGTTGATAAACTAAAAATACAGCCAGCGCAGCTACACAGCTACAATGTGTTTAAACGTGGGTACGATGCACGTAAAAAAACGGCTATTTTACTTATTTATACCCTCGATATTGAAGTAGATAGCGAAGAAGCGCTGTTAAACGCATTTGCTAAAGATCAGCACGTAAAACTAGCCCCCGATACCTCATACAAATTTGTTGCCCACGCCCCCGCTAACATTACTGAGCGCCCTGTAGTTATTGGCTTTGGCCCGTGTGGATTATTTGCGGGCTTAGTGCTGGCTCAAATGGGTTTTAACCCTATTATTTTAGAGCGCGGTAAAGAAGTACGCGAACGCACCAAAGACACCTTTGGCTTTTGGCGTAAACGCACCCTTAATACAGAGTCTAACGTGCAGTTTGGCGAGGGTGGCGCAGGTACATTTTCAGACGGTAAACTATACAGCCAAGTAAAAGATCCAAAACATTACGGGCGTAAAGTTATCACCGAATTTGTAGAAGCCGGCGCACCAGATGAAATTTTATATGTAAGTAAGCCACACATTGGTACGTTTAAACTTGTTACCATGATTGAAAAAATGCGCGCACGTATTATTGAACTTGGTGGCGAAATCCGCTTTAGTACCCGCGTAGACGATATTCATATAGATGATGGACAAGTAACAGGCTTAACGCTTTCAAACGGTGAAAAGCTAAATACCCGCCATGTAGTACTTGCTGTGGGACATAGCGCCCGTGATACCTTTAAAATGATTCACGATAAAGGCATTTATGTAGAAGCGAAACCGTTTTCTGTGGGCTTTAGAATCGAGCACAAGCAATCGATGATTGATGAGTGTCGTTTTGGGCCTAACGCGGGTAACCCCATTTTAGGCTCTGCTGATTATAAACTCGTTCACCATTGTGATAATGGCCGCACAGTTTACAGCTTTTGTATGTGCCCAGGAGGGACTGTTGTAGCCGCCACCTCTGAAGAAGGCCGCGTAGTAACAAACGGTATGAGCCAATACTCTCGGAGTGAGCGCAATGCAAATAGTGCCATTGTAGTAGGTATTACACCTGAAAAAGACTTCCCTGGTCACCCGCTTGCCGGCATTGATTTGCAACGTAAACTAGAAGAGCAAGCCTATGCATTAGGCGGTAGCAACTACGATGCACCAGCACAGTTAATTGGCGACTTTTTAAAAGGAAAAGCATCGGGCGATTTAGGTGATGTACAACCGTCGTTTACACCAGGAATAAAACTCACCGATTTAGCAAATGTACTCCCGCAGTTTGCTATCGATGCAATACGCGAAGCCATACCTGCATTTAATAAGCAAATTCGTGGTTTTTCAACTAACGATGGCTTATTAACCGGTGTAGAAACGCGTACATCATCGCCGATTAGTATCAAACGCGATAAAAGCTTCCAAAGTATAAATACAAAAGGTTTATACCCAGCGGGTGAAGGCGCAGGTTACGCAGGTGGTATTTTATCTGCAGGCATTGATGGTATTAAAGCGGCTGAAGCCGTTGCACTCTCAATGTTAGAAAACGCTTAAACCGGTTTTTTAAGTTATTTATCGAAAAGCCTCACTTTGTGAGGCTTTTTTGTTTACACCTTGAGCTAAATTGAGGCACAAAAAAACCTGAGTAAACCTCAGGTTTTTTATAAATGCTAAATTTTTTAAGCTTACTTTTTAAGGGTAAGCTTGGCGCCTTTTAAGCTTTTACGCACATTTGAAATACGTGAGCGATTTACCGCACGTGCTTCGCCTGTTGCTTGGCCTGTTGGCTTATTCGTACGGCTACGACGTAAATGTGCTGGTTTTTTACCTATTTTATCAATAAGTACTTCACGGCTACTTACTTCATAACCCTCTAAGTAAACACGCTTGATTTTTTGGCCAATTAACGACTCT